>Ga0208903_1000003_pt1 | contig 289070 bp, 350 predicted proteins | sample AntAceMetag02UKJ_FD_184769 | JGI IMG/M metagenome (GOLD analysis project Ga0208903, IMG submission 184769) | Saline lake microbial communities from Ace Lake, Antarctica - Antarctic Ace Lake Metagenome 02UKJ (SPAdes) (version 2) | ecosystem: Environmental > Aquatic > Non-marine Saline and...
CACGAAGCTCGTATACAAAATGGATTCCGCCTGTTTGGAGTCTACCTCCAGAACTTGTGGGATTAGAGATGAAGAAAATACTAGTCACAGTTCTTGTTGTCATTTGCTTTGTAATTGGAGTTGGCCTTGCAGATGACAATTTGGAAAAGGAGGAATCCGACCAGTACATAGAAGCAGACAAACAGGTTAAGCCGGTGAACTGTTGGTCCTTGATGTATGTATTAGAAGGCATCAAAGCACAAGGCTTAAACGTCGTATGGCAAGCACAAAATAAAGATGACGAATTCCAGAATAATCAAGTTCTTTTTACCAATGATTCAAATGTGTGGGTGCTATTAGAGTTAAATGACACCATAGCATGTGTACTTGGAGCAGGCGACAGCTTTATTCTATTAGACAACAGATATAACCAAGGAGAGAACGAATTATGATTACTAAATGGGTAACAACACGATTAACAGAGCGCACAAGTTGGGACGGTATTGTTCTAGTAGGTGCTGGTGTGGTATTTCTAATATTTAAACCTATTGCAAGTATAGTAGCATACGGTGCTATTGCATACGGCGCTTGGACTCTTTGGAAAAAAGAAGACTAACTTAGGCTTAGTTTTTGTACCCAATACAATAAGTACTGGTGTTAACCTAGGAACTTATTGTGAATAATATCTGGAAGTATGTATTAATGATTCCTGCAATTGCGGCAGTGATCAGTTCGGTGTATGTTGGATTAAGTTATATCCACACATTGCAGGCAACGGTGGGATTTAACGAAAAACATATTGCCGAACTGCAACAGGCACTGAACGTTACCGAAAAAGATACAAACGTTCAGACCGAAAAACTAGACAGTCGAGTACAAAGTGCAATCGAAAAGTTACAGATTCGATTAGCAGGTGTTGAAACCCTGTACAAAGATGGCAGTGAACGTATGCTGATTGAAATGACCAACATGGCGTCTGGGATTGCCGAAGTTAGAGTAAGGGGACAAGCCCTACAAGATAACCAACACATGTTAGCATCGGAAGCAGAGTTTCGTTCACTAGAGCAGTCGTACTATCAACTTAAAGATGCTTACTACCAACAACAAAATGCTATCCAGCAATTAAGACAAAAAATAGACTTTGGTGGGTACTGATATGAAAAAACTTACTTTACTATTATTTTTATTATTCTCAACATCAGCATACTCACAACAGACGCAATATTTAGGGATGAGTCCGGGGCATTGTGCGTTAGCAGATCTTGAACCCTATGTTGAATATTCACAAAACACCAATACAGGCACAGGTCAAAATCTGAGTGGATATCTTGATGATCGTGCAACTGTAGGTATTAGATTGCGGATCCCGCTTTTTGGAACCTGTACTACACGGTATCAAAAAATCATGTTGGAAAATGAATTACTAAAACAACAGATGGAATTGCTTAAACAGTGTGCAAAATATCAAAACTTAGAACTAGGACCTCAGTTTTCAGAAGTTAGTAGAATGTGTGCAGGGGTTAACGTGAAGCCAGGCTATGAGGAAGTTCATACTACACTTGACATGCTACCACCAAGAGAAGTTATTACTAACGGCCCCCTTGGTGAGGAACCACCTGACATGGAAGAATTCCAGTTCATGCGTGAAGAAGAAGAACTGTTTGAATAACAAATAGAGTGACATCAACCTGAATTAAGCGTATAATACTATGCTTAAAGGAGATATCATGTTATACGAACTTATTTTAGTAACCGCAATGGGTGTTAGCAACGTAGCCACATTCAGTAACGAGTACGAGTGTTTGACCTACGCTGATGAATGGCGGCTCCAGAACGTAAAAGCAGGATGCGTTCCAGTGCAAGATCCAGAAATGCAACTTGGGAAAATACTTGACATGATGAACAGGCTAACCGCAGAGGACTACGAGTAATGGGAATAACCGTCACAGCACAGACACTAGAAAGAATAAAAGCCAACCCACAGGCACATGCAGTATTACTGGAACTGTGGGAACGCAGTTTTGGTGGCAATATATCAGTTACTCAAGTACAGGAAAAACTTGTTGAGTCTAACCTAATCGATACTGGTAACGAGGATATTGAGTTTGTTATATCTTCTATTAGGCTTAATATTGGCAGTCAGTAGTACCCCATAAACCTAAAATCAGATTTGGAGGTTATTCAGAATGTATAGAACACATTATAGACATACGCAAGTATGTTCCGATCAGGGTCGGCAATCCCTACAGGGAGGGCTAGGCGGACTATGACATATATCGTGAACGACGCTTGTATTAAATGCAAGTATACAGATTGTGTTGAAGTCTGCCCTTAGCTAGTAGACTGTTTTTACGATGCAGGAACAATGCTGGTAATTAATCCTGAAGAGTGCATTGACTGTGGTGTGTGTGAGCCAGAGTGCCCAGCAGGAGCGATTAAAGCAGACACAAATATGTCTGAAGAACTAGAGTTCTTCCTACAGTATTCTATAGAACAAAGCAAGGACAAGGAACCTGTTACTAAAACGTCTGAGCCTTACCCAGATGCTGATGATCTAAATCCTGTGTTAAATACTAGTATAGGAAACAAGAGGCACTTACTATGATTGAAATAACTGAATCAGCTTTAACTAAATTAACTACTATTTTAAATGAGGAAAACCCTGGATCAAAGTTACGTATCTTTATTCAGGGCGGTGGATGCTCAGGCTTCCAGTACGGCTTTGCTATTGAGCAAACTCAGGAAGAAGACGACTTCGTTATAACGGAAGGTGATGTTAGTGTACTGGTGGACTCAATGAGTAGCGCATACCTCCAGGGAGTTACAATAGGTTACGAACAAGATATCAATGGTGATAACTTTACTATAAAAAATCCCAATGCCGCATCTACTTGCGGATGCGGATCATCATTTACTCCAAGCTAAACTTAGTCCTTGATTACTGAAACTAATAAATAACAGTAACAGTAATCAAGGATACTTTAATATGGCAAGACAACTTATTAATATTGGATCTAGTGCCAACGATGGCACAGGCGACCCTATAAGATCAGCATTTGATAAAATAAACGATAACTTCCAGGAAGTTTATGGCGCATCAGCCGTTGGAACAAACATAGACATTAGTAGCAATACCATCGCAAGCACTAATACTAACGGCAACATCACACTAGATCCTAACGGTACAGGACTGGTTGTTATAGATGATGACCAGTTTAAAATTAGTACAAGTAAGACGCCAGCCGCAAGCATAGGCGCAAGTGGTGATGTTGCAGGACTGGTAGCATGGGACAGCAGTTACATCTATGTTTGTACAGGAACCTACGACGGATCAACAGCAATTTGGGCAAGAACCGCTATAAGCACTTGGTAAGGATAAACAATGGCAAGACAGACAATTAACATAGGTACCATTCAGAATGACGGCACGGGAGATAAACTCCGTGATGCTATGGACAAAGTCAATGATAACTTCCTAGAGCTCTATACTGAACTAGGGGGCGAATCATTAAGCAACCTAGACATTAGTGGTAATACTTTAAGTTCAGCGAACTCTAATGGGGACATTATCTTAGACCCCAATGGCACTGGAAAAGTTAAGATAGATAATCTTGCTATCTCAGGTAACACGCTCTCAAGTACAGATACTAACGGCAATATAACACTGGATCCAGCTGGTACGGGTAGTGTTGTATTGGATAGTCCAGTCAGTATTACAGGTACTCTAACACTAAGCACATCATTAAGTGCCAATGTCATTGGAAATTTAACAGGTGATGTTACTGGCACAGTTAGTAGTATCAGCAACCACACAACAACTAATCTTATTGAAGGCACAAATTTATATTACACTAATACTAGAGCAAGAGCCGCATTAAGTGCGACAGGCAGTATTAGTTACGATAGCGGAAGTGGTGTAATTAGTTACACAGAATCAGTAACTAGTGTTAATGGTGAAACAGGCGCAGTTGTATTGACTCTGAGCGATATAGCGGTAGATGGTCAACTTGATGGAGACCTAGTAGGTAGTGTGTTTGGCAACGACAGTACTATTCTAGTAGATGGTGGTGCTAACGAAATAGTTGGTACTATTAATTCCACAAGTGGCACAATTACAACACTAAATGCAACAACAATTACGGGATTTACAACATTAACTGGTGCAGGCGATGCAATTATTACTGCTGGTGTGTTCTATGGTGATGAAACACAAGTAGACAGATACTTGATGAAAGATTCATCTATTGTTATAGATGAAACAGGAACACTACTTGCTGATATAAACAACAGCACATCAGCAACCTTCTCTGGCACAGTAAATTTAAACGGCGCCACAGTATCCAACGCCTCATTTAACTTAACTGGTAACTTAACTGGTGTTGTAGACGGTGACTTAATTGGTAGTGTATTTGGTGATGACAGTACAACAATTATTGATGGTATTAATAAAACAGGAACACTTACTGAATTAGATGTAGATGATATAAACATCGATGGTAATACAATTAGTGCCGCTGGTGCCGCATCCAATCAGAATCTTATCTTAAATGTTAAGGGTGTTGCCGCATTAGAGACAAACTCAGATACAATTTCGTTTCAACCAAGAACAGACTTTGGACTTGATGGTATTGGTGCGGTTGGTGATGCAGACAACTTATTCAGTCAGAACGATGACTATCTATACAAATCAACAGTTGCATATGACGGCAGTACACTAATTTGGAAACGTGCAAAGTTACGTTATTTTAACGAACCACTATTTTATGTTGGGGCAGATGACAGCACAATGCGTGGTGTTGGTGACCTAGAAGGTATTAAGATTATAGGTGGTACCAATGTAAGCACATCAAGTGACGCTGAAGGTAACATTACAATCGACGCAACTGATACAGGTATTACAGATGTAGTCAGTGATACGACGCCTCAACTAGGTGGCGACTTAGATGTAAACGGATTTAAGATTACTACAGCACGTAGCAACGAAGACCTACAACTAGAACCGAACGGCACTGGTACAGTTGTAATTAACAGTGGCCTAAGACTAGAAGAAGGCACACAAGACAGATTTAGCACACTAACTGGGGCCACTGGCACAGTAGCACATGATTGCGCAAACGGAAACATATTTTACCACACAAGTATTAGTGCTAACTTCACTGCAAACTTTACAAACTTACAATTAGACACAAGTTATGCTACAGCAGTCACATTGGTATTGGTGCAGGGCGGCACAGCATATATTCCAAACGTAGTACAGATAGGTGGTGCGGGCCAAACTATTAATTGGCAAGGCAATTCAGAACCTACTGGAACTACAAGTCGTGTAGATACTGTTTCGTTAACTATTCTCAATAACAGCGGAAGTTATACTGTGCTTGGACAACTAACGGACTTTTAACCCATACTGCACCAGCACCGTAAGTATAAATACACTATAAGGAGTTTTTATAGTGGCAAAACCAGTTTGGCAAACACCTGAAGGTGATTTGGGTATCATTGCAGAACGTCAATTTTACAATCTACGTTTTGATGTCAATGACTCGGATCAGCCTATTAGTCCCTCGTTAACGTACACTATTACAGCAGGAGCGTTGCCACGTGGCCTCAGTCTTAAAGACGATGGGTTTATTGAAGGTACTCCTACAAAAAATAAAGTATTCTTAAGAGGTGTTCCGTTAGATGTTGGACAGAACGAGACCAGCAGATTTGCGGTTAGAGTATCCACTCCAAGCGGTCATATTGCAGACAGAACTTTTCAGTTAACCGTTACAGGTCAAAACCCGCCTAATATTACTACTTTATCGCAACGCCTGGGTATTGTATATGACGGCACTTTCTTTAGTTTCCAACTACTTGCTGTTGACTTAGATATTGATGACATAATTACGTGGTCATTTTCTACTGGTGAACTTCCGCCAGGACTAACAGTTAGTACAACAGGATTAATATCTGGTTATACAACACCACAAGCACTTATTGCTAATCCTAATCCTGGATTTGATTTCCAAGAGTGGGACGAATTTCCCTGGGATAATTCAAGTCCCAGTGTTAATAAAACATATAGTTTTGAAATTAGTGCAACAGACGGCAAGGACTTTGACGTAGCCACTTATACTATTGAAGTATTAAGTAAAGATACATTGACTGCTGACGCAGAAGATTTTACAGCAGATCACCAAGACTTACTTACAACAGACACTGACAACAAACGACTGCCAGTATTACGGTATGCGCCGACCACACTGGGTACGATATTGCATGATAATTACTTTGCATATAAATTTGATGGCTTTGATTTTGATGGTGACCGCATAACATATGCGTTATCCTTGGGTTCAGGCTCCCTATATGACGACGGTGGCTTTGATTCTCAGAGATATTCTGGCGGAGACTTTATTGCTCCCCCTGGACTAACCCTAAATGCCGACACCGGTTGGCTACATGGATACATACCTATCCAGGCACTTACGCAACAAGAATTTACATTTGGTATTCAGGTAGAAAAGGCAGAGTTTAACGATTACCAGAGCGACGTTGAAATCGTTACCTTAACACTAGTTACTGATTTGCTAAGATTAGTTACATGGGCAACTCCTGCGGCACTGGGATCAATAGAAAATGGTGCAGTAAGTGAATTATACGTGGAAGCGACTAATCCATTGGATAGAACGTTATACTACAGATTAAAAAGAGGCGAGTTAAATAGACTACCTCAAGGTCTTAAATTATTAGACAACGGGCTTATTGTAGGTCGATGTAGTTTTAATGTTTTCCAACTAGATAGTGGTGATATTTCTTTTGACACAGATACGTTATCGTTCGATACTACCTTTACAAGTACTATAGAGGCATATGACTTAGAAGGGGAAATTACTGTAACCAGAGACTTTACTATTACTATTACCGTTGCTAATACCAAACCGTATGAAGATTTATACTTTGTAAGCAGAACTAAGAATACTGATAGGTCAAGTTTTACATCATTATTAAACAATGCTAATATTTTCCCTGCAACTAAGATTTATAGATCGTCAGATCCGTATTTTGGTAAGCAGACAGATTTAAGATTTATGGTTGCTACCGGGTTAGAGCCCAAGTCAGTAAATCAATACGTAGCAGGAATGAGTAAAAACCACTACAACAAGAAATTAAAGTTTGGAGGTATAGGGTCCGCCAGAGCACTAAACACTGATGGAACTACCAGATACGAAGTTGTCTATGTGGAAATAACAGACGATCAGGAAAATACCCTGGGAAAAAGCACGAGTAGTTCATTAAATCTTTCTAACAAAATAGATAATACACTTAGTGTAGACAAAGGTTACATAGATGTGTCGTCAGGGCACTGGCAAGCAAGTGCAACTAATGAGTACCTGGTGTACCCAAATAGTATATTAAACATGCAACAAGCAATGGTTACTGGTGTTGGCCAATCTAACGTTGGCACATTACCAGACTGGCAAACAAGTAAACAAAAAAATGATCAGACTCTAAACTACAAGCACTATGCTATACTAGCATATGTTACATCAGGCAATGCGGAACAAATAGCATTCCTGTTAACTAGACACATTGCCAATAATAATTTTGATTTTAAAGACATAAAATGGGAAACAGACAGATACGTTCATGATCTTAACTTGAGCAAGAATTACGATAAATCTCTGGGCGTGTTTACTTCTGCTGGAGAAACATCATTTGATGAGGATGGGGTTAAATACGGAGCAGAGACAACTTTTGACGGTGCAGGCACTAAGTTTGTTAAATATAAAGATGTATACGAAGAGCCCGATCAGAACGATAAATACTTGGTATTTCCGAGAAGAGGCATATTCGGACGAGAACCAAACGTAGACTACGAACTAATACAGTATCAGACAGATTAAGGAACTATAAATGGCCAGTAATATTAATCCAAATACCATTGACGGCTTGTATCCAGTAGCTGGACAAGACAATGACAGTCAAGGTTTTAGAGACAATTTCACAAATTCTAAAAATAACTTTACGTATGCTAAGACAGAACTTGAAGACTTGCAAAGTAAAGTTATTCTTAAGTCCGCATTGTCGGGTGGTTCACTTGACAATGACATGAACGATGCGCTTATTAAAGCGGCTAAGATACAAGACTTTTCAGAAGCAAGGCTTGACAAAGGCTCAACCTCAGGCACAATGACTTTCAGCCATACTGAGGGACATTACCAAACTGTAACAGCAACGGGTTCATTAACGTTTGCGTTTAGTAATTTCCCCCCAGCAGGACAGTTGGGACGAATCAAAGTAGAGGTTACAATTAGCAACGTGGGCCACACAGTAACATTACCCACAGCAGTAAGTATCGGACACGAAAACATCGCAGGTATTAGCTCAAGAGTTATTACTTTTGATGAAGTAGGCACCTATATTTTTGAATTTACCACAGAAGACAATGGCTCAGCAATTGCAGTAAACGATATTACACGAAATTTAACAAGAATACATGCAAACAGACTTAGATTAAACACCGTAACGCCAGCAAACATTGGACAGGCAGGCGACGTGGCAGGGTTGCTCGCTATTGATGCTTCCTATGTGTATGTATGTACAGGCATTTACGATGGCTCCACAGTAATTTGGAAGAGGGCGGGAGTTAGCGCATACTAACCTAAGTTAAAATAAACGGGGAAACGGGCTAGTAAACTAGCCTTTTTCTTTGACTTTATCATCGGCTTTAGTTATAATAACATACAAGGAGAGCACATGATAGACTTAAACAAGTACAAGGATTTTGTTGCAGAAGTAACAAGCGAACAATCCAATATTACAGGAAGACTGGTAGAAACCCTCGCTAGTCTCAACATACACACAGACATTAATCCAGCACTGTTACTTACAGCCGCTCTTGGATTGGCCGCAGAGTCAGGTGAGTTTGCAGAGATACCTAAAAAGATTATATTCCAAGGCAAACCGTGTGACGAAGATGCTATATTCCATATGAAACGTGAACTTGGTGATGTTGCGTGGTACTGGATAAATGCTTGTAGAGCACTTAACCTAGATCCAAACGACGTAATAGAAGAAAACATTAAGAAGTTGGAGTCACGTTATCCAGGTGGCAAGTTTGATGCACACTATAGTGAAAACAGGCATGAAGGCGACTTATAAATAACAATATGTTTCATCCTTTACTAAACGACTTATCAGAACTTAATGATCAGGAACTTAATGATCGGGCACAGGATATTTCTCGAAAATTATCTTCAGTGTATAGAGTAGGCGCAAATTCCGGTCTCATACAGCAAATGCAACTGGTTAACGCACAACTTCAAGACGAAGTTATGTTCAGACAGCGCAAAGAACTTGAGAAATTAATGGATAAGAACGGTAAAGATTTCAAAAATATTATCGATATAAAGTAATTTTATGGAAGCAAGCATAAGAATATCAAAGCAGTTCACTGCAACTGCTGTAATCAATGATCGTATACTGTCAAATAAGTACGACATAAGTTATGCAATCTCATTGGTGTCAGCAGATCAACACGAACAAAAAATAGCATACGATCGAGTTAAGTTTTTAACTGAGAGTATATTTGAGTCTACAATTTTTATAAAGTACAATAACCCTTTACTTAAAAAACTAAAAGGAAGTGTTAATAACTTGTATAGTCAGTTTTACGCAGAACCTTACGATAGTATAATGGTAGACTATCTGTTTCTTAAAGGTCAGGCTATTCTTGAAGACAAAGCGAACATCGATCAGATAAGTCTAAGTAGTTGGCAAGGAAGAGACATAGAGTTCTATGCTGATTGTGAACATGATTACAGTGCTTACAGTAAAGCACCATGGATCAAGGCAAAAGACGGTATTCCCTGGTACATGAGATCAGATATCTACGTAGGTGACTACAAAGAGAATGAGATGTTAGAATTTCCAGTCTGGGACGACTTATATCTAGGATGGAAAGAACCACAAGAGGAAGAAGCAGAGATAATAGATTTTAGAAAGTTTACCGGCAAAGTAGTTAAGGGCGGAAAACGTGGTAAGTAACCAGTTTGGACAGACATTTTTAGAATCAGATGATCTAGTCACTATGCTTTACCGTGATCCTGACATGGATGTTACAGATTACGAAATTAATGATCCAGACGAATACAATAATGCTGTTAAGCAATTACATTTAAAGATTCCAGAGCTTAAACAGCCTAGATTAGACACAACTAAATGGCTCACACAAGAGCAATTTGATCTAGCACACCAAGCAGAGTACTTTATTCCCAAAGAGTATGAACAAATAGACGTCATGGATTACCTCAGTAAACAGTTAACTGACAAACCACAAAGCATTATAGATAGAGTTATAACGGAATATCAAGCATTTGCAGATTTAAACATGATACCTATGCTACGCTATCTCATATATCTAGTTGACGTAATGAGAGAAAACAATGTGGTATGGGGAGTAGGTCGTGGATCAAGTGTGGCTAGTTATATACTGTATCTGATAGGCATACACAAAGTAGACAGCGTTAAACATAATTTAGATTACACAGAATTTTTGCGGTAAATATAATATATACGTATATAAAGGAGTTTTCAATTATGGCTAGAAAAATACATAGAACAGCAAGAGGTGCGACTATTGATATGGAACGTCTGCGACTCGCCAACGAAGATACCATTGCTGTTGGTAATATGAAAGTAAATGCTCGGGGCGACGAGTTGGGATTTGGTGGTAGTATTGTAAAGACCAGAAAAGAAGTAATAGATGCAACTTATAAAGTTCATACTATGGTGCCACAAGATGACCGTGTATACACCGACGCAATGCATAGTGAAGCCGCAATGGCTGAGCCAGCGCCGGGTGTTAGCGCAGAGCCCAAACCAAAAGTTGAAGAAGTTGCAACACCAACCGAAGAATCTAAAACAATGCGTGGTGGTTTGGCAGCGGCACTTGCTAGAAAAGTAGAAGTATCAGAGCCTGAAATTAAACTTAATAGTCTATCAACCGGCGTTAAAAGAATTTAGAAAGGGTATAATATGCAAGAGAATCCATACGGAAAAAATATAGGATATCAATTTCGCCTTGACTTTGAAGGCAAAACAATTAAACCACTACACAACAATGTAGTTGTGCGTGACATGAACTTTGCAGGACGTACACTGGACAGCGGTATCGTGTTGTTGGCTGACGACGGCAAGACAGATGGTATACGTCCACGTTGGGCACAAGTATATGCTGTTGGTCCTGAGCAAACAGATGTTACTGTGGGACAGTGGGTACTGTTAGAACACGGACGTTGGAGTCGTGGAATTAACATTACCCAAGATGGCGAAGAACTTACTATACGCAGAGCTGATCCAGACGCTATCTTAATGGTAAGTGACGATGAGCCCAATGCAGAAACAATTGCAGATTCTGTGCATGCCGAACGTAAAACCAGAGAACTTGCAGACTAGACATTTTTCAATAACTACTGTATAATACTCTATATGAACCAATTATGGACTGAACTATATAGACCCAAGACTGTTGCTGACTATGTTTTTACAGACAACACACAACGCCAACAAGTAGAATCCTGGGTTAAAGAAAAGAGTATCCCACACTTACTACTAAGTGGTAGCCCGGGTACTGGTAAAACAACCCTTGCTAAGATGTTAATGCATGAACTAGAAGTTGATGACATGGACGTCTTAGAAATTAATGCTAGTCGTGAACGTGGCATTGATCTTGTAAGAGACAAGATTGTAAACTTCTCAAGCACTATGCCTTTCGGTGAGTTTAAAATTATCCTCTTAGATGAGGCAGACTACTTAACTCCAGAAGCACAAGCATGTATGCGTGGAGTTATGGAAGCCAATCATCAGACAGCAAGATTTATACTAACCTGTAACTATCCACATAAGATTATTCCTGCAATACATTCTAGATGTCAAGGCTTTCACATTGCTAAGACTGACCAAATAGAGTTTACTGCTCGTATTGCTAAGGTGATGATTGAGGAAGGCATTGAGTTTGAACTTGATGTGTTAGACAACTATGTTAAAGCAACATACCCAGACTTGCGTAAGTGTTTAAACATGACACAGATGAATAGCAGTTCTGGCATACTTGTAGAAACACAAGCAAGTCAACAAGGTGGTGGTGAGTTTAAGTTAGACGTTGTTAAGTTGTTTAAGGCAGGTGAACTTAAACAGGCAAGACAAAAACTCGTTGACAGTGTGCGCCCAGATGAGATGGAAGGTGTTTTTAGATGGATGTACGACAACATCACATTGTGGGGAGAGACTGATGAAGCACAAGATGAAGCAATTATAACTATTAGGCGTGGTCTTGTACAACATATTAGTTGTGCTGATCCTGAAATAAACTTATCAGCAACATTTACAGAGTTATGCAGATTAAATGGCTAAAGATATATATCTACTGTGTCAATACATACAGAAACCTAAACCAGGTACAAACACTGCACAGAAAGGCTTTGGTAATAATCCAGACAACTGGCAGTTTGACGAAGTCATAGCAGTAAGCCGTGGTTTAAAGAAACGTGATATGTCAACGCAGAGCGTGATTCTTAATATGTCTACGCAGAAAGTAGAACGCTGTGGTCTTAGGCAAGGAGCAACTTGGGACGAACTATATGCGTATTACAAAGAACACTATCCAGAATACATTAAAACTATCGAAAAAGAAATTGAAAGAAGCCAGCCATCGTTATTTACGATGATATGATAGGAATTTCGTTTAGTAGTTTTGATTTATTCCATAGTGGTCACGTTGCTATGCTTAAAGAAGCAAGTGAGAACTGTGAATATTTAATTGTAGGATTACAAACAGATCCAACGATTGATAGGCCTGAAAAGAATAAACCTATTCAAAGTGTGTTTGAAAGATATGTTCAGTTAAAAGGATGTAAGTATATTAATGAAATTATTCCTTACGAAACTGAACAGGACTTATTAGACATACTGCTAACTTATACAATTGATCGACGATTTATTGGCGAAGAATATAAGCAGTTAGACTTTTCTGGTAAACAAATATGTGTCGACAAAGGCATAGAATTATATTATAATAAAAGACAACACTCGTTCAGCACATCTAATTTGAGAAAACGAATAAGCGAGGCAGAACTATGGTCAAGGTAATATTAACGGACGTAGACGGAGTTTTATGCGACTGGGAGGGCGGTTTTAACTCATTTATGGAGTTAAAAGGCTTTGAAATGATAGAAAACGGGCACTTGGAGTACGCCATTGGCGATAGATTTGGTATCGACAGAGAAGTGGGTTATAGTTATGTGTGTGAGTTTAATAACAGTAAATCTATTGCTCAGTTAAAAACTCTTAAAGACTCTAATGAGTGGGTAAGGCGAATACATGACGAGCTAGGATACAAATTCCATGTATGCAGTAGCATGAGCCACTTGACAGAGTCAATGAACATGAGAACTTCCTATCTTAAAGAACAGTTTGGTGATATTTTTGTGGGATTCACTTACTTGCCCACAGGTGCTGACAAGGATGAGGCATTGGCTGCCTGGAAAGACACGGGATATTTTTGGGTAGAAGATAATATAGCAAACTGTATAGCTGGAGAAGCCCAAGGTCTGCGACCAATATTAATCGACCACGACTATAATAGAAATATAGACGTAGCGTACCCTAGAGTTAAGAACTGGCAGGCAATCTACCAGCTCTTATCCTCTGATTAAATGTCTGAATAGATTTGTAAAACTTCTATAACAGCAGGGTGTCTATGTATATCTTTGCCTAACATCTTGACTCCGCCTACGTAACTAAGTCCTTCATAACTATTGCATAAAGATTCAAAATTTAGTAGTCCGTTATCTGCCTCCTTTCTATCTGCTTGGCGAGTATCGCCTGTTATCACCATTTTACTGTTTTGACCGAGTCTGGTTAGGAGCATCTTCATCTGTCCTGGCGTGGCATTTTGCATTTCGTCTGCAATAATCCATGCATCTTTAAATGTTCGGCCTCTCATAAATGCTAGTGGAGAAATCTCAATTATACCTTCGTCTAACATTTTTGCAGTTTCTTTTGGTGAATAATATTCGTGTATAACATCAAATAGTGGTCTTGTCCACGGTTCCATTTTCTGATTGATGGTACCTGGTAAAAATCCATGCTGTTCATCGTCTACGCCAACAGCTGGGCGGGTTAAAATAATCTTATTAACGTCTCCTTGTCTATATGCCTGTAAGCCTGCCAGCACCGCTAACATAGTTTTTCCTGTGCCTGCTGGGCCGGTTGAAAACACGATTAATTTGTCCGGATCCGTCAACAAATTAATATATGTTTCCTGTCTAAGTGATTTTGGATGCAATCGAATGTTGCGTTGTTTGGGTGCATACTTCTGAAATTCTACTGTATTATCTTGATACGGAATGCTGTCATGGCGTTTTGAATTACTTTTGCGATGTTTTCTACTCAATTTGTTCTCCTTACAATTTTTGAATATATGTACGTTAGTAGACATAGTAGTATTCTCTGTGAACTAATACTACAGTTGTCCACAAAAATACTTACATACTCTTACAAGTAGAATTATAATGTGTTATTATTGTCTCGATGCCGACTATAAATTACGAGTCTCTCACCCAGACTGCATAGATTCTATTCTTAGATCCACTGTCTCGTTTGCACACTTCTACACGATAGCCCCATTGCGGTGCCATCAGATAGTGATCAACTTCACGCCAAGGATAAAACTGTATCTGGTATTGCATTTGGTTATTGTGGTCGTAGTTGCCAGGATTACACCGCCAGTATATTCTGGACTTGGGTTTCATCAGTCGCATGATTCTGCCAATCTGATATTCTACCACAGTTTTATCGCCAAAGTTTAAACTTCCCAAACAGAATGCAACATCAAAGCGTTGATCTGTATCAAAAAACTCTATTTGTTCTTTATGGTCAGCCGCATCGTTAGCAGGATCAATACCTACTAGGTTCTTAATCAGATCTTTGTACGGGTTATACCCACACCCTACATCAAGCACCCACTCGTCGTCTTTAACTTCATTTGCTAAGTTAAAGCCAGTCTCTCCAAATCCACTTGTACTGGGCTTCCAAACTGATGCAAAATATTCGTTAAGTAATTTTTGATTCATCGACAATCCTTAATAAGTACGTTATACTTATATTATGATAATACCCGAACATATATTTTTTACTGGTGTGCCTGGATCACGTTGGTCAGGTATAGCACAAACTATTGAAACCATACCTGGATTTAATACCAGTGACCGCACCCCAGAACGAGCATACGACCATCATGCCTATAGTGGACACAAAGGTGCATACTTTGGTTGGGGTATGGAGTTTGATCCCACACACATTTATGGGTACAAGCACTTTGACCAAGCATGGACTGAGCCTGGTGGACACAAACTAATCAAAAGTCATGATTGGGCATACAGTCCGCGACAAGTAAAAGTGTATCATCCAGACAGTTGGTTTATAATGGTATATCGACCAGACATGGCAAGTTATGCCTGGTGGCACGAAGCTGGCGGTTTTAAGATACAGTACCCAAACTACAGTTGGTACAAGAACAGTGCAAAGATGTTGCAGGAAATACAAACACAAAACACACGCATATTGGAATATGCATGCGAAGTGGATGCAAAATGGGAATACTTTACTCCAGACTGGATTGAACGTGAGTTTGGATATGCTGTTGATGTTCCCACTATACACAAAGACATATTGGTAACCATAATAAAATGAAAAGAGATCACGTTTGGTACATTAAATATGCTAGTGCAATTGTAATACTGATTGCAATGGTTTTCCATGTTAACGGTTGGACACCCTGGAACAGTTACTTACAACTACTAGGTGCCAGTGGTTGGATGTACGTTGGGTACCGTTGGCGGGAGTGGTCTATGTTGTTGAACTTTATACCACAAATTTTTATTATTGTGCCTTACTTAATATACTTCTCTTATTATAAACCGTGATAGAAAATTTTATATTTTACACTGCAGGCAGTTATGGTGTTTTTATAGATTGGTGTATTAATAATTTAACCAAACACTGTACAGAAGATAAGTTGCCTTTTACATCGACAGGCAGTTCGCACAATCATATAACATGTAACATGTTGTTTGATATAAGTCCTAAGGTCAACTACTTCAGTGCTGTAGGAGACACAACACACTATGTAGAACTGTTTTACAATAAACCTAATATCGATAATCTCATTATTTTGTTAGCCAGAGAAGAAGACGAAGTTTGGCGTATATCAAACTATTTAGAAAAAGAAGAGGTAACATCGTCTATATTTTTACCCGTAAGTTATCAGGATGCGAATCCAACATTAGACTACTTAGATAGACGCACACTACAATATTTTGGTAGAACTGATCTACTAAGCATGGATAGATGGGTAGCAAGAGAGATACTTAGTTTCGGTATATTGGATAGACTTGCAGATAACATCGTTCAACAAAAATTAATGATAGACAACTTAGCATATGATAAACTAGTAGTTTATATTGACGAACTAAGAGACAACTTTGAGACAACTATCAATAAAATATTTAACTTTTGTAATTTAAAACCTTACGACCAAACTTTCCTACACAGTGTAGGTGTTAAGTGGGCTAGTAAACAGAAATACATGCATGATACCCGACCACATAATCTATTAAGTGAAGCAGTAGTGCAGGCAAAACTACGTAACAACGGCATAGAGCTAGCATGTTACAATCTTAACAAATTCCCTAACAATGAGTCAGAACTTAGAAAACTATATAAATAGTATTGTATATACACACACCTTAAGGAGAAACATTAATGAACGCACAACAATTTGTGAAAAATCTTGCTGACAACAATGAAGCATTGTTTAAAGCAAGTGAGATGCAGGTCGAAGCATACTTTAATTCTAAGCCATCTCAGGAAAAATTAGTTGAGCACTTTGTAGGTCGAATGGTTAACGAGCGTATGAACATGGTTGAAATCAGCCGTCAGGTTGCAGAACTAGGTGCAGACACAGATCCAGTAGAACTTGAGTTACTCACAAAACAAGCACAAGATGAAGCCAGGCACTTTAGAATGGTTAAAGAAGTAATTGAGCACATTAAAGGCGAAAAGATAGACGTATCAGAAGCCATTGCTCAGGAAGCCGCAAAGCCAACTGCTAAGGGCGCAAGCCTATTAGCCAAGTACGACGCAGACAAAGATGAAGCCGCACTAGCCGCATATCAGTTTATTGCTGAGGGTCGTGCAGAACGTGTCTGGGACAAAATGGCAGATTGCATTGAAGATAGTTTTATTAGCACTCGCTATGCTAAGATTGCTAGAGACGAAGGTTTCCACAGCAAGATTGGTGAGAAGAAACTTTTAAAACTATGTGCAGATCCAGAAGTTCAGGCCAAAGTTGAAGCAATCGCTGACGCTATGAGAATGGACTTATATGCTGTTTCTTGCATGAACACACAAGAAATACCAGAAGCACGTAAGATTATCGAAGACGCATACGTACACTAGTATATGCGGATTGCGATAACACAACGTGTATTGCAACACAAGGGAAGAGCTTACGATAGTTTAGATCAGAGTTGGTGGGATTTATTACAGTCCCATCAACTTATCCCGATTCCAAATACTCCAAACCAAAACTTAACACAAACACTAGACGCAGTAGATTTAATAATACTGTCTGGTGGCGACGGTGACAATACTAGAGTTAATGTCGAGTCAGAAATATTTAACTATGTTGACGAACACAAAACACCAGTACTGGGAGTTTGTAGAGGCATGCATCTAGTTGCTAGAAAATACGGGTTAGGTACTATTCCAGTAGACAATCACATGGACACCAAACACACTATTACAATGTCAGGCAAAGAACACATAGTGCCTAGTCATCATACCATTGCTGTACTGCAAGGTGCTAACATAGAAGTTATTGCCACAGACAAAAGAAATTATGTTGAAGCATTTCAAGTAGATAATTATACTTGCATGCAATGGCATCCTGAACGCATGCAACAACCCTTATGGCCAAAAAACTTCTCATTATAACAGGACCGCAAGGATCAGGTAATCATCTTTTTAGTCGCCTATTCAGTTTACACCACGATGTGGGTGGCTGGAAAGAACTGATAGATGAGTACTGGATACCCAGTGACCTAGAAACATTTGCACCTTATTGGGTTACCCCCAACAGCATGTCTATGGCAGACTTTGAAGGGCATGACTACTGGGTAGCGAACGTTAGCGTACCTTTTGTATTTGATGGTGTTAAGCAAGTTCCTAAAATACACTTAATGGCTAAACAGGCACAGCAGTTGGGAATAGAAGTAGAAATAGCAATTATTGTTAGAGACCAAAACATTAACTTAGAGCAACAACGTAGAGTACGCAGAGAAGAAACACTACCTATTGCACAAGAATACTACTACACAGAATTGTTACCACATTTTAGTTGTCACTTCTTAGATCACGAAGCATTTTTCTTACATAAGGAACACTACTTAAAATGGACAAGCAAAATTTTAAACTTTCCCGTAGCATGGGATTCAGAAGATATTAACAAGTTTATTAACAAGGATGCTAATCATAAATATGTAAAATATGTTGATACATATTGGTTAGACGAACATGTACATGCAGGACTTAAACCTAAACAAGAACGAGGCATAAATGCAACTGATGGAAAAAATTAACGAGTGTCGTGTAGTCGTTGATCGCTGGAAAATGGCAATACATAAAATAGAACCAGGTACACAGGTAACTAGAACACCTGATGGCACTGATATTGTTTTATTGTCTGATTGTCGTCTTGATGGCCAAGACATGCTACTAAAAAAAGTCACCGCGGCATGTATGTTAACACAGACATACGAAATAGACACATTAGCCGATGGTCATGCTGTTATTATCAAACTGCCAGGTTTTAGATCATCTGAGCAAGTAGTGGGACTAGTTACACCTGGAGACTTGGGCAATCTAGTGTACATGGATGGGGCGACTAATACTAATATTGTTAATCCTGGACGTAGCGGTGATCCCTGTGTTAACTACGTAAATTTTCCAGCAGGTATGGTTCAAACTAGACACGTACACCCTAGTCATCGGGTCGGATTGGTTCTAAAAGGACATTGTACAACAGAAACAGAAAATGGACACAATGTAGACCTTAAAGCAGGTGATGCTTTTTATATGCCACGTAATACTTGGCATAATTTTGTATGTGATGATGAGGATATGATTGCATTTGTAATGCATCCAGACAGTGAAGATGGGCCCACAGATCAAAAAAATCCATTGAATACTCGTACATACCTTAAAGGCTAATTCAACTAAATAGTTAATAACGGATATTAAATTATGGCAACTTCATTGAAAGCAGTACTAGAAAACACAAAAGACATTTATATGAGCAATAGCAGTTTGGATGCACTGCTTGACTACGAACGTGTATTAGATGAGCTTGACTTATATGCTTTTAAAAACTGGAAAAAAGGCGAGCTAGTTAGCGGACCTACATTTGAAAAGTACTACGTAAGTGCTGTGTTTATGTGGCCCAATAAAGCAATGCCAGACCCTAGAGGTGCAGAGCGTTTACTACAATATGACTGTGAAGTAAAATATACCAAGGATACATTAGAGTATCCCATAAAAGTTGAAAGCCCAGATGATTTTAAAGCAGGCACAAAGGTTCCCAAACTTGCTAAGATGCCAGTTTGGTTGGTTGAAATCACTTTGCCAAAAAGTTTAATGCGTGACATTGAACGTGGCGCATTAGAACTTGAGAACGAGACCATCGACTTAGAAGACATCGAGCAGGCATACGAAGAAGGGTTTGATGAATCCCAGTTTAAAACAGATCAAGGTGAAATAAATGCAGAAGAAATTTAACGAAGGGTTAGAGTATGGCGATCTAAAAAGATCTGTTATCCCTGAAATAACCATCGATACATTTAAAAGTAAAATGGGCGATGATAAAGATATCTGCACAATTGCGTTATTATGTAAAGAAAAGAATCCTGCAATAGACTTGATGGCGTTCCTGGAAAAAAGTTATGATTGGTTATTAGATGCTGAAGTTAGTGCAGGAGAGCGTGACGACGGCAAGTATCTGGTATTCATTGAGGCAGACAGGAATAAAGAATTACCTACTCATATTCACCAGATGCTGGAAGACTTGCTCAACTTAACAGAAGATAAAATAGAAGACTGGAAGTTTAGGTATTACAGAAGCAAAGTCTATCATGATGTCACAGTAGAAAATTTAGCAAGGGAGATACCATTGACTCCAAGAGAATACAGTAAAGAACACCCTAGTAAAAAAGATATAAAGCGTAAGTCAGAATTAAAACAACTTCAGGCTGTCGCCAATGTGCCTATTAAGGCAGAACGAACCGAAGACAAGGATCTACAGGCACTACAGAGTGCCGCAGGAATAATTTAATCAACCAGGAGCACAAATGAAACTATCAAAGAATTTTTCACTTCAAGAATTTACAAAATCACAAACAGCATTAAGACAAGGTATTGACAACACACCACAAGGTAAGCACTTAGACGCTGCCAAGTTACTATTTGAAAACGTAGTACAAAAAGTTAGAGATAAATTTGGTATTACAGTTATCAACAGTGGCTACCGTGGACCTAAGCTGAACGAAGCAGTTGGTGGTTCGAGCAGTTCACAACACTGCAAAGGTGAAGCCGCTGACATTGAGTGTCCTGGTGTCCCAAATGCAGAAGTTGCACAATGGATTGTTGACAACTGTGCCTTTGACCAAGTTATCTTGGAGTTTTACACACCAGGCATTCCTGACTCAGGTTGGGTACATGTAAGTTACAACTTTGATGGCGCACAGCGTAAAAGCATTCTCACAGCACTAAAAGAAAACGGCAAAACTGTGTACAAGCAAGGACTAATAAAATGAGATTAATCACCGCTTTATTTGCTGTTTTAATACTTAACGGATGTGCATCGTACGATGCCGCCACAATGGCAAGGTTTGATAATAACGAATACCTACTTGCAGGTAAAGTTAGTGCCACAGCAGAAATTGCAAAAAGTTATTGTGGTGATCCAGGCATTGCAGGATCTTATGCAACTACTATCTGGGTTGCGGCAAGAGAATTGCAGTTGTATAGTTTTAACAGAAACGAAAACAAAGACGTAATAGAACTAACTGGTGCTCTGTATGAAATTGCAGAAGGATTAGGGAAAAAGTACATGGAGCACGAAACAGCAGGCGCAGCCGCTCCTAGTGCAGACTATTGCAAACTTAAAATGAAATCATTAAGCGCCAGCGCCGCTAAGGTACAGGAAGCTATAGGAGATAAAGAACTATGACATTAACTGAAATGTATGAAGTTGTAAAGAACATTAAAGCAGGTGACGATGCTATGCTCAAGGAAGTTGCTGGTAAGGTTGATGAACTCACTCACCTATTAGAAGCAAAGGACATCTCAGAATCTGAGTACAAAGAACTAATGGCTGACGTAGAACGTGAGCAGTTTATAGATGCAGAATGCAAGGATTTAGAAGGAAAAGCCGCAATAGCACAAGTCTTTAACTGGGCCAAAACAGCGGCATCATTTTTACTTTAGAGGAACGACATTGTCAGAGGGAACAGAGGGTAACACCGTAAGTAGGAAGATTAATATTGAAGTGGAGATAGACCCTATAGTTAATAGGGAAAGTCAAGTAAATCCATTTCAGAAATGGATATATTTAGCAAAAGCAGTTGATAGCTGGCGTATATTTCCAAGACTATTCTTAACCATTTACATTGTGCTACTGTACAGAACAGTAAATTGGTTTATGGGACTACCTGCACCCTCCATGGAACAATCAGGATTAATCTCAGTTGTAGTAGGTGCAGGTGCGGCATGGTTTGGTTTGTATGCAGGTACAAGCAAACAGAGTTCATCATTTAAAGGAGACAAATAAATGGCAGGACGTAAGGACATTGTATATCTAATACCAGAAGGTGAAACTCGAGATAGTCACACGTATCACTACACTTTACAAAAGACTAAGAATATAAAAAGTCAAAAAGTAAAGTTTCGTAAGTATAACCCAGTAAAACGTGTACACGAAATGTTTGTAGAAGCAAAAGCACCAGGGCATAATTAAGGAAAAAAATGGCTACTATAGCAAAAAACGACTGGATGAAAAACAGGTGGCGACCGGCGATGGGCTGGACGTACATGACAGTGTGTATATTTGATTTTATTGTTGGTCCGATACTATGGACACTTGCACAACAAGACGGGGGAGCAGTAGCACAACAATGGGCTCCACTAACTTTACAAGGTGCTGGATTCTTCCACATTGCAATGGGCGCAGTACTTGGTATTTCAGCATTTGGTCGCACAATGGAAAAGCGTGACAGTAAAGCAGGTTAATTGACAATCTGCTTTATACATAGTATAATATGTCTATGGATTACTATAAGTCACTGGGCGTAGAACGTTCTGCCAGCGCAGACGAAATCAAAAAAGCATACCGCAAACAAGCAATGAAACACCACCCAGATAGGGGTGGTGACGAAGCTCAGTTCAGACAACTTCAGGAAGCATACGACGTACTTGGTACGCCAAACAAACGAGCAATGTATGATGCTGGTGGGCACCGTAATCGTCAAAACTTTGACCCGAATGCATTCAATAATAGATTTGACCAAGGTGGGGTCGGAGATTTATTTGACTTCTTTGGTCGTAGACAACAACCACAGCAACCACAGCAACGTCGTAACAGAGATATGAAAATCACTGTGGAGATACCGTTACCTGATCTTACTGAATCACAAACTAAAACTATAAGAGTACAAACCAGTAAGGGCGCAGATACAGAGGTTGAGATACAAATACCTGCTGGAATACAAAACAATATGCGTATAAGGTATCCAGGGTTAGGTGATAACTTTTTTGACACCATTCCTAGAGGAGACTTGTATGTCTACATCAGACACCAAAATACTAAAAACTTGGTTAAAGTTACAGAAGTAGATGTTATGACCAGAGTCTATTGTGATTTGGCTACAGCAATAAAAGGTGGCAAAGTTCAGGTTGCAGGATTAGATGGGCCTATGTATAATGTAACTATACCTGCTGGAACACAAAGTAAGACTAAATTTAATATCAGTAATAAAGGGTTATGGCAAGATACAAATTGTAATATTAGGGGAAGCCTTATAGCTGAATTAAATATTACTATACCAAATATTAACGACAAACCTGAAATAGAAAAATTAAAAAAGGCTTTAAATGTTAGCACACAATCCTGAGATAGACACAATTATTGCTAAAGCAACAGATTATGCCAAGGAACTAAAACATGAATATGTTATAGCGGAACATCTGTTGCTGGCGCTTATTACTTACGAAAATTTTTCGATAATGTTAAAAAAGTTTGGTGCGGATTATGATAATCTGTCAGCGGATTTACGACTTTACCTTGAGGGCAGAAAAGAAATTGTTAGGGAAGGTGAAATTCTTCCTAAGAAGACCTATGCGTTAGAACGTATCTTCAATAGAGCATTTACACAGGTAATGTTCAGTGGTAGAGCGCATATGCAAACCATTGACTTATTTGTAAGCATATTGCAAGAATCTAACAGTCATGCCGCATATTTCCTATTGAAGTACGGAATTAATACGCAGAGCTTGGTAACGTTCTTTAATAAAAACTACACAGACAAAATAGGAAAAAGCAAACACCACCAACATGCAGATGCAGTCTTAGATGACTATTGTACAAATTTATCTGACTTGGCAACAAAAGAAAAAATAGATCCAGTTATCGGACGAGAATCAGAACTAGACGAGATATTTAATGTACTTGCTAAAAAGAATAAGTCAAATATCTTAATGGTAGGTGATCCTGGTGTTGGTAAGACTGCTATTGCAGAAGGATTAGCTCTAAAAATAAGTCAAGGAAATGCACCTGAATACCTACTACCGTATACCGTATATAATTTAGAAATTGGTAGTTTGCTCGCAGGATCAAAGTACAGAGGAGAATTTGAGGATAAAGTTAAAGAAGTATTAGAAGCACTTAAGGAAAAAGGCAACTGTGTCCTGTTTATTGATGAAGCACATCAAATGCACGGTGCGGGAGCAGGTAGCAGTAGCGGAGTAACCTTCGCAGAAATGTTTAAACCAGCTCTAGCAAAAGGTGACCTTAAGGTTATCGCATCAACTACCTGGGAAGAGTATACGCAGAGTTTTGAAAAAGATCGTGCATTGATGCGTAGGTTCCATAGACTAACAATTGAGGAGCCAAGTCCTGAGGTAGCAAAGGACATCCTATATGGATTAAGGGAAGGATTTGAAAAGTTTCACAAAGGAAAGATCAGTGACGAGGCTATTGAATCGGCAGTTGATCTAAGTGTGCGATACCAAAGCGATAAGAAGTTACCAGATAAAGCGTTGGACTTAATTGACACTGCGTGTGCTAAACTTAAAGTTAGGTCACCTAATTATGTACTACGTAAGAGTCATATTGTGGATCTGATTAGTAAGTTTACAAAGATCCCTATCGACCAACTTGGTGCAGAGGAAACTAACACAGGACTGCAAAACCTAGAAATAAACATTAAGCAAAAACTGTACGGGCAAGACACGGCAGTTGATACGGTATTGGAAAAGATTTATGTTGCTAGAGCAGGACTTAAAACTATCAATAGGCCGATCGGTAACTTTCTATTTTTGGGACCCACAGGCACAGGTAAAACAGAGTTTGCTAAATTACTAGCAGAGCACATGGGTATGAAATTAATACGTTTTGATATGTCAGAGTACCAAGAGAAACACTCTGTGTCTAAACTTATTGGTGCTCCTCCAGGATATGTAGGCTATGACGACGGTAACTTAGGTGGTGGCTTACTGGTTAGGGAAATAGAAAAGTCTCCCAATGCAGTTATTCTCTTCGACGAAATAGAAAAAGCACATCCAGACTTAAGCAGTGTATTGCTATCACTAATGGACGAAGGTTTTGTTACAAGCTCTAATGGTAAACGTGCAGACTGTAGAAACACTATTGTGCTAATGACCAGTAACTTAGGGGCGGCTGATAACGAACTAAACAACATTGGCTTTGGTAGAGACTTAGAAAAGTTGCATGAAGACGATAAAGCAATTAAAAAATTCTTTAAACCAGAATTTAGGAATAGGTTAGATGCTATTGTTAAGTTTGCAAAGTTAGACAATCTTGCAATGCGTAAAATTGTAGTAAAGTTTGTTAATGAACTTAATGAGCTAGTAAGCGACAAACACATTAATATTAGTGTTACTGAAGCAACTGTTGATTGGTTAGTTGACCAAGGCTTTGACAGTAAGATGGGAGCAAGACCACTATCTCGTAAGATTGACGAGGCGATTAAAGTACCATTGTCTAAAAAGATACTATTTGAAAATTGTGGTGCTGGCACTACAATTAAAGTAGATGTTGTTGACGGTGAGTTAGTGTTTGAGACAGACAACAAAATGTTATCATCGACGGTAAAAAAAGATGGACTCATTGTATTGGACCAGTTTAAACCCAAGGGTTAAACTGTTACGAACTAATAAGTTATTTTGGAACAAGTATGCCTTTAAGGTAAAGTTATACGTGCCTGGTGGTAACTATTTGTCTAGCTGGGTAAGTTCTATGTATAAGGACATAGATGCAATAACGTATGTGCAACGTAGGATAAAACAACATGCATCAATAAACAAGTTGCTGGTACAACCATACCATCAACATAAAGGAATAGAGGAACGCCAAGCAAAAATGGAAATATATTTGGCTGACCCAACCACATTGCAACTACTAAAAAAAGCAAAAATGGAAACGGATATTCAGTTTAGGGTACAAGAGCCAAACATAAGTTTATTTCATAATGACGAGATAGTGCTTCAAGAGGTAGTACAACGTCTTTCTAGTCTAGATCGACGACTGTTGGAAGTCTCTGGGGTAGTTGATAGCAAACATGCCAAGAGTCTGAAACCTAATGTAATTTTAAATAGTAAGGTACCATACAATTATAAGGTTTATCTAAGGCTAACACATCATGTCAGACACCATGGACCTAAAATTTTACAGTATCTAGATACTTTAGGCAAAGACAGCGTTACGTACCCGGACTCGCTTAAACATGAGCTTCAGACACGTGGGCATGGATGGCATACAATTACTTACTTTTACTGTAATGATCCTGGTATATTAGACTTTATAAATCTAATATGCCCTGATGCTTGTACAACTAACCAAGTTTATAAGTTAGTGCATTAACAGCATAAATAAGTATATTAATGAGGTAAACTATGGCTAAAATTCAAGAACAACATGTCGTTATTGCTTTAAGCAAACTCAAAAAGGATAGTGATCCTGATGAAATATTATTACCAGAAGAAGTTCTCACTTCATTAGAAGCAGTAGTGCAAGAACTTGTAGGTGACAATGTTATAGTTGAAATAGCGAAAAATTAATGGCAAAGAAAACAGTTACACTTATCCCTAGCACAACGTTTGGTTCAGCCGTAGGCAACTACGATGGTAGTAGTCTGAGTTTTACCAGCGACAAACACAAAGGTGATGGCTACTACGGCTATGCTGATGGCAGTCACACGGTTGCTATGTTCCCAACAATTCTGGAAGCAACTATTCGCATACAGGCTACACTAGCAACTGAACCTGTAGATTCTGATTGGTTCGATGTGGATAACGTAATACTAGGTAATGACAGTACGGCTCAAAGTACAGCAACAACATTTACCTTTACTGGTAATTTTGTCTGGATACGTGCTAAAGTAACTGATTTCCAAGCTGGTACAATAACTAAAGTTCAATATCTAAATTAATAGTTAATGCTAACTGTAGTATATGATCGTAGGAGCGAGTACGGTTTCGTACCTAACCTTATCCAACGTCTGGATATAAAACCCAAATCAAAAGAGTGGTGGGACCTGTGTATAGAACCACCATATAGTTTTGAGTTTAGATTTCTGCGATATCTTGATGCGGATCAGATCCCATACCAAGAAATATTGATAGATGACTACCAGGGTGCAGATGGTATCTATCCAATTAACTTAAACATATACGACAAAAGTATTGACTACTTTGCGTTAATTAGACCAGAGTCCTTGCAAAAAGTAAGGGAACACGCATTAAATATTGTATTCTACTACAGTGAGGGAGACGATGTTATGTTAGACATAGCAGGGCACCTCACAATACTAAGTAATCAATATAGTATACCACGCAAAAGTATTAAAATGGTGTGTGCAAATGCACTTGTAACTGATATACCTGGCTATTATTATATCCCAGACGACGAGCTATATTACAGATATCTACATCTAAATAACAGTGACTACGTTAAGCATATAAACTTGGATCAACGTAGTAAAAAGTTTACATTGTTAAACAGAATGGACAAACCTTTTAGGCGATTGTTTGCAGGCAGTCTACACTATCATGGACTTACTAACGATGCATATTTTAGTTACACTAACCAAAACTATAGCACACTGAGCGTAGATGAGAACAATGACCCTGTGTATGGCTGGAATAAGTGGTTTACCAAAACAAGACTAATTTTAGACAATTTTAGTATGCATTTGCCTATATATGCAGACTACTTGACAGACGACAAACATAATGACCACAAACATATTGAACGTAAATTTTATGAAGATGCATACTGGCACATAGTTACAGAAACACACTTTGCATCATGGACCGGATTTTTAACAGAGAAAACATTTAAACCCATACTAAACTTACAACCATTTGTTATAGTAGGTCCTCCAGGAAGTTTATTATTACTTAAAGATATGGGTTATAAAACATTTGGTAACTGGATAAATGAGGACTATGATAGGGTTGTAAATGATGAGAAAAGAATGTATTATGTATTTAAACTTGTGTGGCAACTTAGTCAGTTTACGCATGAGCAACACCAGGACCTTATGATAAAAATGGCTCCGGTGCTTAAACACAATCAGGAACTACTGTTAAGTAGCAAAAGTAAAAAGTTAACTAACCTAATAGATAAAATGTCATTATGACAGACTTAAGTAAGGTACACATACAGATTGCTATCCCAGCATTTAATGGTATGATGCATGTGTCGTGTTTTAATAGTTTATTGCAGTTTCTAATAGAAGCCAGCAAAGTAAATCTTAACTGGACATTAGACACAATGGGCAACGAAAGTCTAATACCTAGAGCGAGGAACAACCTAGCTGGTAAGTTTTTACATAACACCAATGCAACACATTTAATGTTTATCGACAGTGACATTAGATTTAACCCAAACGATATAATAAAACTACTTACAGCAGATAAAGACATTTGCTGTGGAGCATATCCTGTCAAACAAATGCCTCCACAACTTGTGATAAATGAACTAACCAGCGGAGAGTTAGAAGGTGACTTAGTAGAAGTCAACACAGCAGGTACAGGATTTATGTTAATTAAGCGTGATGTTTTTAACAAGATGATAGACAACTTTCCTAAAACCAAATACTCCGACAACGTTGGGCTAGGGGCACAGTATAACCCGTATTTGTATGCATTATTTGATACAGACATAAGCAAAGAAGGATACTACCTCAGTGAAGACTGGACGTTTTGTTTACGTTGGCGGTCGATAGGTGGTAAAGTTTGGATACATAAAGGCATAGACTTAGGACATGTAGGAACATATGAATATAGAGCACCTAACAAGAAGTAACTATATTATCAAACTAAGCATGTTATCTACCGGTAACCTTGAGATTAGTCATAATAACACATTGCAAAAAATACACAGTGTGGCTGGAGATCAATTCAATGTGAAGGTAGACATAGTGTGGGGTAATAATCACATTGTGATACGTGCTATTGATGATTCAGAAATAGAGTTTCTTAGACTAGACTCAGAGGTGCCTATTTCTGACTGGGAAGGCAAAAACCTAGCAGACTTAGCAGAAAATGTGTCGATAAAAGCAGGCGAAGAGAAACACTTTTTCTTTGTATACCCTGTAAGTCTGTCAGATGCATACTTAAAACTAAACAAAGACGATTTATTATACTATGAGTAAAGAAAAACTGCGATTTAATATATCATTACGTTCGACACATTGGGACAAGAAGCCAGAGTTTGTGGTTACGTTAAATGACACCGCAATAACACAAGGGGTTTGTGGTGGCACAGAGGAATGTTCTTTTTATCACGAATTATCTGAGGGCGATCACGAATTGCAGATACAACTAGTTAATAAAGAAGATTCAGATTGTGTACAAAACGAGGACAAAACAGAGATACTGAAAGACATGCAACTACACATTAACAGTATCAGTATAGACAACATTAACTTAGAGCACATTAAACATACTTGTAGTACATTTGTTCCAGAAGATCCCAAACAGCACGAAACCTTGACAGAATGTGTTGATTTAGGCTGGAACGGCACATATATCTTAAAATTTACCTCACCTTTTTATATTTGGCTTTTGGAAAACATGTAATAAATACAAGTATATAATTAATGGTGCTAATAAATGAATGTTTTTGACCTCTTTAAAGAATCCTATGGCGTTGGCGTAGTAGCCAGCAAGGCCCAAACAAAAGATCCACGGTATAGTCACAGTGTCACTGTTGACGTAAAGCCTGATACTTCTAAGAAGAACAGAAAAGCGTTAGGATTATCTGAAGCACAACGAGAGGATGGTTCTTTTGCAAGCAGGGACGAGTTTTATAAAAACATGTATCCCATGGCATTAAAGGCAGTTAGCAAATTAGGATTACAGATTCCACCTGAGTTGTTAATTACCCAATGGGGATTTGAGAGTGGATGGGGTTCTAAAGTTTCTGGCGATAATAACTTTTTTGGTATTAAAGCCGATAAAGGTTACGAAGGTGACAGTAAAGAAGTTGCTACATCTGAATATGAAGATGGTGAGAAAGTAAACATCAAAGATAAGTTTAGATCCTATGACAACGTAGACGACGCAGTAGATGACTATGTAGATTTTATTAAAAGTAACCCAAGATATACAGAAGCAGGCGTATTCGATGCTAAGAACAGTGAAGAGTACATGGCTGCTTTACAAAAAGCAGGATACGCAACTGACCCTGAGTATACAGATAAGATTCTAAAACAAGAGGCTATTACTAAAAAACAAATTGCAAAAGTTGTTCCACCTGAAGAACAGGAAAAACTTAAAGCGGAGCAACCAACAGTTTCTACAACACCCCGGGCGGCAGAGCCTGCTACCCCAGAATACGATGCATTTGGAAATGTAGTTACTGATAAAGGATTTGATCCGGATAACAGAAAAGCCCAACGGGCGGCAAATAATGTTGCTAAGAGCGACACAAAACAGGCAAGAGACGATGCTATTAATGCAGAGTTAGGTGGAGCAGATTCCGCTGGTGCAACACAAAGCACAACAACTCCAGCAGGATCGGCTGGCAGTGCGTACAGTATTAAGCCAGGCGACACGCTAAGTAAGATTGCTAAAAACAATGGCACTACTGTTAGCGCATTAATGAAAGCAAATCCTCAAATTAAGGATGCTAACAACATTAAAGCTGGTGCAAAATTAAACTTAACGACTCCAACACAAAAAGAACCTGCTGACGACAGCAACAAGTACGCACAAGCAGGCAAAACAGCCTTGCCTGATTCTGTAAGTGTAAAACAACGTGAACTAGACGATGCACAAGCAGGACTTGAAGCAATCACGTTAAACGGCACACAGGAAGAAGTAGCAAAAGCACAAGCAGATGTAGGCAGATTAACGAACGCAGTACAGTTTAACAAAGCCATGCAAGCAGGTGGTGTAGAGGGTCCCGGCACACTTACGAAAGATGACACTAAGTATCTCAGAGACAAAGAAGGTGCATTGTTACAAGGCAAAGACGATGTAACAAGTATTGCAGACGATGACCTAAACCGTAGACGTGCTGAAGCCTATGCGAATCAGCAAGAAAAAATGGGCAATACTGAAATAGCAGATGCCGCTCGTGCTGAAGCCAAGAGACACGAAGCATTACGCAACGAAAAGTTAACAAAAGGTATTACCTTTGGTCAAGGTTCTTTAGAACAGCAAGAACAACAAATGAAGCAGTGGGATAAGACTAACGCAGAAGGTGGAGATCCTACACAGAGTTGGAAAGGTGGTGTAATTACTGATCCAACGGAACTTACAGACTGGCAAAAAAGAAATCAAGAAGCAGATCAAAAACAAAAAGAACAAGGCAACTACACTGTCACTAAAGACATTGACGCCCTTAGAAAAGAAGTAGAACCCACTGTAGAACCTACTGTAGAACCTAAAGTAGACATGAGTACTGCTGGTCAAGCTGGAACCGACGACTTTATGAAGTCTGGTCCTGGTACTACACCAGAAAAGCCTGTTGTAAGCACAACACCAACAGGTCCTGAAGTAGACGACATATCAAAGGACTTTCCAGCAACACCTAAAGTTGACCCTTATCCTAATCCAGGTTACAAAGATGAAGAACTTAGAATTTATAACCAGTTAAGTGATGGGCAAAAGGCAAAAGTTGTTGGTGACTTTGAAAAGTCTAAAAATAACACTGCCCAGCAAAGAAAGAATATTACACCAGGTACTGGACCAACAAGTATCCCAGATGCTAAACCAAGATCATTACTGGATATCAAACACCAACAGACACTGAGTGACATTGAAGGTGGTAAGGTATTAGTAGACCCTGCACAAGCTCGTGAAATTAGTAAAGCATTGACACAAAACTACCCAAGTATTCAGGCAAGAAATGCCGCTATAGAAAAGTTGCGTTATACTGCACCAAGTCTACAGGATATACAAAAAGTCCCGGCGCCTATTGTGGATAAAAGCACAACGCTTGATACTAACACAGCACGAAATATAAACATAGCAACCAATAAGATAGGTGATGCTTACGGAGTATTAAGTCGAACAAACGCAAACGTACCAGCCGCTAAAACAACTGCCCCTAGGAGTGCTGTAGGTCAAGCAACAATAGGATCAAAGCAAACAGTAGGCGTAACAGATCAGCAAAGAGCGCAACGGCAAGCAGATGCAGATGCTAGGAAAGCACAGCAAGAAGCACAAAAGGCAGAAGCGACGGCGAAACAAGAAGCACAAAAAGCAGAACAAGAACGTAAGCGACAACAGCAAGCACAACAGAGGCCAGTAGTAACAACCGGATCAACACAAACAGTTAAGCCAGTTAGGTTTAGTCCTAGCGGCGGCATTGCAGGTGAAAGTGCCATCTTTAGGGCTATAAACAAGTGAAAGTAGTGGACATACAGTTTGATTTACTATGTAAATGGTCTAAGGCACCACCGACATACAGGTTGTACTGTAACGGAGATTTACTAACAGAGCGCACATATACTTTTGATAACACAAAAGCGTTCGTGCGTGAACTGTCAAAGGTAGAACTACCAGCAGGAGAAAGTGAATTTGTTGTTGAGAACATTAATCCTGAATTAGGGACATTTGATGTGTGTAACATCTGGATCGCTGGTAAAGAAACAAATAGTCTTAAGTTTACGGTAGCATAAATACAAAAAAAGGTTAGTAAAATGAAAGCAACAGACATTATTGAAGAAGGCATTTTAAGCGACATGGCTGCCAAAAGCGAGCAGGATCATGAGATCCAAATGGCTCGTGGGCAGTTATATAAGACAGCAAAGTATGCTATTGAACTACACAACATGTTAAAAGGCATTAGCGAAGAGCAAGGCTTAGAAGCATGGGTTCAAGCAAAGATTACTAAAGCCGCAGACTACTTGGGTGCTGTTAAGCATTACTTAGAATATGAAATGTTATCTAACGGTGAGATGCCAGTAGAAGCAGTTGAGCCTGAAGTTGAAACAGAATTAGAGTTAGGTGAGACTACTACAGCAGGTGGAGTTGCAACCAGTATGAGCGGCAACGGATTTGCTAGTGGCGGCCCAGGTGATAAGAAAAAGGTTATTAAACGATAATGAGTAACGATATCTACAAAATACTAGAAGGTATGGACAGCATTAAGTCTAGTCATAAAGACCAGGTTAAAGGATCTGACAGGCCCAGTAAGGGCGAAAAGAAGTATGATGGTCCTTATACTAAACATCCTTTCCAGGGTAAACTTGTGGGTGAAGTTAAAGAAGATGAGTTATCAGAAGAGTTTGACAAGTTTGATAACTCAGAACTAGTAACAGAGGCACAGTTTGATGAAGCCGCAGGCGAGAAAGACGCTTGCTACCATAAGGTCAAGTCACGTTACAAAGTGTGGCCCAATGCATACGCAGGTGGTGCATTACTTAAGTGCCGTAAAGTTGGTGCCAAGAACTGGGGCAATACGGGTAAAAAGAAAAGCAACGAAAACGTAGAGCTTGATAACAAATTAGATGTTAAAAAGTTGTTAACTAGCCTTAGTAATAGTAAAACCGTTAATAGTGACAGACTTGTAGACGCAATTGAAATGCGGTTCATGCATAACATGACCTACAAAGAAATAGGCGAAGAATTAGGTGTTGGTCCTCAAAGAGCCGCTACGATTATTGGAAAAGCACTACGCTTACTGAGGGCGCAATACGCTAGGCCTTAGACTTTAAAAAAATGGATTAGGCATAGAATAGAAATGAGAATAACAGACTTTATAACAGAAAAATGCTGGAAAGGCTGCGATCTGCTCGACCAGGTGATCATGGCGACCAGCCCAGACGCCTTTGCGCAGTTTCAGGCTCGCTTGGATATGCTACCTAAGCCTAATGACCGTTTACGCAAAACTATGCTCACGCCTGCTCCCTGGTTGAGCAGAGAAGACCCAAACAAAAACCGAACTGGCAAAGCCAAGAACGTTGTTACCAAATGACCTTAATAGTAGAAGAAATTACAATTTGTAGAGGGTGCTGGCATCCCGCACACTGTGGACACAGTTGTGTAGATGAGGACTGTGATTACTGCTCGGAATGCCATTGTGAAAAATGTAGAGAAGAACATGCGAGCAAGCGAAATAATACGTGAAGAGCCAGTAGCCAGTAGTTGGATTACTGACTTGGATTATTTTGTTTTTGATAACGGTGGTACCGCTGTTAGAATGAAAACCAAAGGTGGTGGAGAGTACTATATAGATGGTGCATCTCAGACTGACTACGATAGATGGATGCAGGCAATAAGCAAAGGCAAACACTGGTGGTCGGACATCAAATATTCTTATTAATAAAGGAAATTAAAAATGGCAAGAATTAAACAAATGGTCACTAAGGCACACAGAGTCCAAGGTCGATAAATACTACTATGCTTATAAGAGAATTGTTTGAAGACCAGAGTCCAGTAGCACCGTTAAATAGACCGTTGCCAGACACCCCCACCGATACAGACCTAGCACAATTAGGTCCTGACGCTGAAACAATTATGGCTATTACACAAGATGCTGGCACAAGAGCCGCCATTAAAGCACTAGCAAGTAAAATTGCTCGTAAAGAACAGTCATCTGACTCTAAAACATATAGAGACGCACCTTATTTACAGTTAGTGACAAGTATGGGACAGCACCCAGAGTTAGCTGATGAGTATAATCGAATCAGCAGTACTGCTGTACGTAAACAGCAACAACAACAACAAGCACAACAGCAGGCACAACAACAACGCCCAGGCAGTAGTTTATCTACGATCAAGTCAACTGGCACAATTGCACCTTCGTAATTTAATTTATTCAACAAGAACAAAGGAGGTTAAAATCGTATGTATGTATGGAACCACATAGATAATATAGATCCAGATATGGTTCTAGAAATTAAAGATTATTATAGAAACAGTTACAGTTTACAAAAAGAAGTACAAAAAATAATCTATGAACAAGACAACGGTTTTGTAAAGTTAAAAACAGAGGACGTATTTGAAAAATGTCCTAAGTTTACATATTGGTGCGAAGATGTTGCAAAGATTAAGATAGATTATATAGGATATCTAATCAGTGCTCCGTTTTATACTTTAAAACATTGCCACATAGACACAGACACTACTGGCGTAGGAATTAACTTTCCTGTATCTGGTTGTGATCACACTGAAACAATATTCTACGAACCCAACAATAATGTAAGAAGTGTATTGCTTGACGAACATGCCCATAAAACTCGCATTGTTTGTTATAGCGACAACTGGGTACAACTAACAAAATACAGTTTACACACACCCACAATATGCATTAACACTATACCGCATGTATTCACAAATACCGGAGAAGGACTCCGTATATCAATGACTGTGAGATGTACTCCAGATACCGTGCCTTTTAAATTAATGAAAGGCTGGGACACCAGCAAAGATGCTATAAGATGGGGAGTTGATTGGTATGAAAGTTGGTACGGGCACCCTAAACCACCGGAGAATAGTTAAATGTGGTACTGGAACTGGCTGGATTGTGATGAGCGTGTAACACATGACATACAGCGTTATTACAACACAAGTCAGGATCTACAATGGATTGTGAAAAAAGCAATAGCAGGGGCATATCATACGTTTGTGCGGATGGATCTTCAGGGGTTTGTAGACAACTGCCCGTTACTTACACGATGGATGAAGCGTAACAACGTATATCCAGCTTATATGATATTCTTTGTATCAAGCCCGCATGACGATCCCGACTACAAACACACTGATATAGACGAAGCTGGTGTATCTATTAATTTTCCCATAGCAAATTGTCTAGGCACTTCATGTATATTTTATCACAAACCAGATGATCTGAAGATTAATCTAGTTGACTTAGGTAACGGACATGTGTATAATGATTGTTTAACAGAAAAAAAGTGGCACGAGCATTCAAGATACGAACTAGTAAAACCTATAATAATGAATAATCAAGTACCTCATAGGTTTACAAATCCTAAAGACTCTGTTAGAATATCGTTTAGTATTAGGCTTGATCCTACAAAAGAATTACCAACACACTTAATCAAGGAAAATTAATGAAAATTTATAACACTGAACAAAAAGCAAAACTTAATCAGGTTATTAACGAAGGCATTGCAGTTATGCAAGAAGTCGAAGACCTTAATGCTGGTCTTAGCGATACTATTAAAGCAGTAGCAGAGTCTATGGACATTAAACCTTCAGTGCTTAAAAAAGCAATTAGAATTGCATTTAAATCAAAACTTGGTGAAACTACTCAAGACCACGAAGAAACTGTAAATATCCTAGAAACTGTCGGCAAGACACTCTAATTGGGAAACATCAAAAACTTTTGGGTTAACAGTTATAAAAGTGACCACATAGCGTTCTATCTTGAACTAATTAGTTTTGTTACAACAGTTGGTGCTAGTGCAACCTTGGCGTTTACAGCAGACGCCCCGAATATGATTGTGATATACCCCGGCTTCTTTGTTGGGTGTATTACGGGTGCAATAGCATACTTGCGTAGAAGGTTACCTTTTCCGTTTTTGTTAACTAGCTGGTTTGCATGTGTTAACATATTTGGATATGGTGTAGCATCTGGATGGTGGTAATATGTCTTGGCAATGAAAACTTATTCGATAGACTTCCCCTTTACCGATTATAGTACAATAAACATATGAGTTACATAGACGCATTTCATGACAAAGACACAGATAGAATACACGTCGTAGAACGTATTAATGGTGAGAGAATCTACAACGAGTTTCCTGCCAATTACGTATTTTATTATGATGACCCTAAAGGCAAACATCGAACTATATACGGCACACCAGTAAGTAGATTCAATACACGTAACGGCAAAGAATTCCACAAAGAGCAAAGAATACAAGGCGGTAACAAAAAGCTCTGGGAGTCGGATGTTAATGTAGTTTATCGCTGTCTAGAAGAAAACTATCTGGGCCAAGACGCTCCCAAACTACAAACATGTTTTTTCGATATTGAGGTTGACTTTGATCCTGAGAAAGGATTTAGCCCGCCCAGTGATCCGTTTAACAAAATAACTGCAATAACAGTTTACTTAGACTGGCTTGGCAAACTAATTACTCTTGCAATCCCACCTAAGGGTATGAGTTGGGAAGAAGCACAAGATGTGGCAAACCAGTTTGATGATACATTCATGTTTACTGACGAAGCAGACATGTTGGATCAGTTTTTAAACTTAATAGATGATGCAGACATACTTAGTGGCTGGAACTCAGAAGGTTATGATATTCCCTACACTGTTTTGCGTATTAATAAGGTATTAAGTAAAAATGATACCAGACGTTTTTGTCTATGGGGGCAATATCCTAAGAAGCGCACCTTTGAACGTTTTGGTGCAGAAAATCTGACATTTGATCTTATTGGCAGAGTGCATCTAGATTACATGCAACTCTATCGTAAGTACACATATGAGGAACGCCATAGTTATTCACTAGACGCAATCGGTGAGTATGAACTAGATGAGCGTAAGACTCAATACGAAGGTACGCTGGATCAGTTATATAATCAGGACTTTAAAACGTTTATTGAATATAACAGGCAGGATACTGCATTGCTGTTTAAGTTGGATCAGAAACTAAGGTTTTTAGATTTAGCAAACGACCTTGCACACGACAACACAGTGCTACTACCAACCACAATGGGTGCTGTGGCTGTCACAGAGCAGGCAATTATTAACGAAGCACATCAGCTGGGTATGGTTGTTCCTAATCGCACGAGAAGAGGCGAAGAAGAAAATACACAAGCGGCAGGTGCTTACGTTACACAACCTAAAAAAGGCATGCATGACTGGGTGGGTGCTATTGATATTAACTCACTGTATCCTAGTGCTATTCGTGCTTTAAACATGGGATCAGAAACTGTCGTGGGACAACTACGTCCTATTATGACAGACAGTTACTTGAACGAGAAACGTGTCGCAGGTAAAACTTTCACAGACAGCTGGGACGGATTGTTTGCGTCACTGGAATATACTGCTGTTATGGAAATGCAAGCAGGCACTGAGATAACAGTAGACTGGGCGAATGGTGAAAGCACCGTACATACAGGTGCAGAACTCTGGAAGATGTTATTTGACTGTAATCAAAGTTGGACACTGAGTGCTAACGGCACTATCTTTACATACGAAAAGAAAGGTATTATTCCTGGACTGTTAGAACGTTGGTACGCAGAACGTCAAGAACTACAGGCAAAGAAGAAAGAAGCAACAGACACAGAGGACATTGCATTCTGGGACAAACGACAGTTGGTTAAGAAGATTAACTTGAACAGTTTGTACGGTGCTATCCTTAATCCAGGTTGTAGATTTTTTGACAAACGTATTGGACAATCAACTACACTGACTGGCAGAAGTATTGCTAAACACATGGATGCGTTTACAAATGAATGCATAATGGGTGTGTACGATCATACTGGTGAAGCCATTATATATGGTGATACAGACTCTGTTTATTTTACTATGTGGCCCGCAGTTAAGGAAGATGTTGAGGCAGGTCGATTAACCTGGAATAAAGATGTAGTTATACAACTATATGATCAAATTAGTAGTTCGCTTAATGAGAGTTTTCCTAAGTTTATGGCAAAAGCATTTCATTGTCCAAAACACATGGGAGAACTTATCCAAGGTAACAGGGAACTTGTTGCTACTAAAGGCTTGTACATTAAGAAGAAGCGTTATGCGGCACTGATATATGACATGGAAGGGTACAGGTTAGATACTGAAGGCAAGCCAGGCAAAGTAAAAGCCATGGGACTTGACCTAAAACGGTCAGACACTCCTCCTGTAGTACAGAAGTTCCTAAGCGAGATATTATTAGCCACACTAACAGGTGCTAAAAAAGAGGAAATATACGACACGGTACGTGAGTTTAAAGTTGCGTTTAGAGAGCGTCCAGCATGGGAAAAAGGCACACCTAAACGTGTCAACAACTTAACCAAGTACTCAGCCGCTGAGAAACGTGAGGGCAGAGCAAACATGCCCGGACACGTAAGAGCCAGTATGAACTGGAACAACTTATGTAAAATGATGAGCGACAATTACAGTCAGAAGATTGTTGACGGTATGAAAGTTATTGTTTGTAAACTTAAACAGAATCCGTTAGGATATACTAGTGTTGCTTATCCCACAGACGAATCACATATTCCACAGTGGTTTAAAGACTTGCCGTTCGATGACGACTTGATGGAGGCCACTATTGTTGACCAAAAAGTAGAAAACTTACTAGGAGTACTAGACTGGGATATTCCTAATTATACAGGAATAACTACTACATTTGACAGTTTATTTGATTTTGAATAATTATTGACGATAAATAGTTATGTATGCGACTCAGTCAGTTACTCAAATTAAAGCAGGATCTTCAAAAACATAATAATAAAATAATTGAAGATGCTATTAATGATGCCATTGCACATGTTAATCAACTAGCAATGGTTCCTGCTAGGCTGCCTGAAGCAGACACCTTCCAATCCCTAAAGTCTGAATATAGGAATCTATTACCAAATCTAAGGAAAATAGATGAGCACAAACGAACTAAAATTCAAGACTTAGATGAGAAAATATCTGAATGGGGCAAACAGTATTATATAGACAGTTACGACATGTATGAATCGCAACACAAATTAGCTGATGTTGCTACTAACAGGGACATACGTAAGTTGTACATGTATGATAATGTCAGAGAAGTTGTTAAAACAAGAATATACACATATGTAGATTGGCGCTACCCTACGTTAGAGATAGGTCCTGGAGACGGTGATTTTACACAACACTTAATTGCAGGAGACCCATTATATGTTGTTGACATTCATCAGGAATTCTTAGACAGTACCAAAAAACAGTTTAATGAGTTTTACGCTACCAAAAGACTTAGACCTTATCTTATTAAAAATAACTATGACCTAAGTGCCTTACCACAACAACAGATGGGGTTTGTGTTAGCATGGAACATTTTTAACTATTTTCCACTGGAAGGAATTAAAGAGTATCTTAAAGAAATTTCTAAAGTAATGCGACCAGGTGGAGTCTTGCTATTCAGTTATAACAACTCTGACAGATGGCAAGGTGCTGAAATGGTAGAAAATGCTTTCATGTGTCATACTCCCAAACACGTACTTTTGCCTTTATTAGAGAGTTTAGGATTTGAGATTATAACCAGCAAGGATTACGACCCAACAGTAAGTTGGGTAGAGGTGCGTAAGCCTGGTGTTATATCAACCTGTAAAGCTCACCAGACGATGGGCTCAGTAATTCAAATTTTAGATCCAGACGAAGATCCAATAAGTGTAGTAGCAAGGGCTCAAGAAGAATTAAGAGTTTCCCTAGATGCACAGACACGTTTTGACCTACAGAGACATAAACCAGACTGGTTTGACGCAGTCATACAGTATAGAAAAAAACACAACATAACTATTGAAAAGGCACTAGAGATTGTATTTGAACAAGTAGGACTGGATCTCAATAGTGTTAAGGAACATAAAACGCAGACTCTTTTAACAGAAGAACGCAAACCACAGGAACAAATTGATCTTGAACGACAAGAAAATTTAGACCTGGCAAAAAAAGCCCGAAAAAAATAACAAATAATTCTTGCTTTCTACCTCAATATCAACTATAATATCCCTAAAGGAGAACATTCAATGAAAGATAACTTATTAGACCTAGTATCGCATACATTTGCACTTGGTAATGTAAACAAACTTAAAGTGCAAGGTACTGCAACAGAAACAAAAATTAATTCTATAGCAGAAGACAAGACTGTTATTATCGAGGGTACATTTAAAAAGCCTATTAAAGAGCTCGAAGGCACGTTTGGTATGCCTAACCTGAGCAAACTTAATATTATTTTAGGCATTCCAGAGTACAAAGACAACCCTAACATTTCAATTAGTACACAAGACAAAAACGGTGAGACTGTTAAAACAGGTATTAGTTTTGAGAATGCCGAAGGTGACTTTAAAAACGATTACAGATTTATGAGTAAAGAAGTTGTTGAGGAACAACTTAAAACAATTAAGTTTAGGGGTGTTAAATGGAATGTAGACTTCAGTCCTACCGACGCCAGTATCCAGCGTTTTAAATTTCAGACACAGGCTAATGCAGAACACCCAAGTTTTATTGCTAAGTCAGAAGGCAACGACTTAAAATTCTTCTTTGGTGAAGCAACAAGTCACGCAGGTAACTTTGTGTTTGCCGCAGATATTGAAGGCAAAGTTACCAAGCCTTGGTCATGGCCCGTAGCACCTATTACAGCAATACTGGGTCTTATTGGTGACAAAACTATCAAATTTAGTGACGAAGGAGCGGCTATGCTTACAGTAGATAGCGGTATTGCAGTATATAACTACATTATTCCAGCACTTACCAAGTGATAGAACTTAACAACAGTTCTCCTGCGTAGTGACGTACTTCATTGACAAGATAAGAGTTGAACATTCTTCTAACTCAGGAACAAGCATACTACATGGATACATTCCTAGTGTAGGACTCACTTATTATAGTGGACAAGGACACACAGTAGGACAATGTTACAAGTGTCCTGACCAACCGGTAGTGTATATTAATACACCAAAGTGTGCGAGTAGTTTTATGAAGACTCATTTACTTAATCTAGGGTGGGAAAATAAATTTTTACAACTAGGAGACTGGGTTGCGGATAATCCCTCTGATATGATGCCAGTCAGCGACGTAGAAAAGTTCATTGTTGTTATGAGAGATCCTTATGATAGATGGTTAAGTGGTATAGCAGAATACTTTGGTGAATATTTTAACGATCACGAAGGCATATTTGAATACTTGAATAATCCGTTAACTCTAAAGTTATTAGCACAAAGAGTATCGTTTGATGATCATACTGAAAGCCAATTATTCTTTTTACAGAATGTACCGTTAGAAAAATGTGTGTTCTTAAGACAGGAACAAGGGCTTAACTTTAAAATTTCAGAGTACTTCAGAACTGTTCTAAATATACCTAACAATATATCAAGTGAAAAGCCAGTGCATGTCTCAACAGGCGGTTCCTGGAACGGCAGAGTAAAACAACATTTAAATAGACTTTTAAGAGAAAACAACGTAGAATACATGAATGTCTTAAAGACTATGGAACAAGATTACGAATTTATGGATAACATAGTGCATTTTTATGGCGATTGAACAAGACAACTTGTCTGCTAAACAAAAAGACTACGCAGTCTACTTGCCTGCGCTTAGTAGTTTTTATACGGCATTTGTAGGTAAACAACAAGAGACAGGCAACTATGTAGATCCTGCTAGAGTGCCCAGTAGTTTCCAAAATGGTGTGGAAAGTCTAAACTTCCTTAATGAAAAAGAAGGAATGTTTACCTACAATCAAGCATTATATAGTGCAGGACATGCAGTGTTAGATGTTGCTAAAGACCATCCTAAAGACTGGATGGTAACACGTCGTGACAGGAAAAAGAATCTCATCGTAGGTGATTCAGGTGGCTTTCAGATTGCAAAGGGCACCTGGGAAGGCAACTGGCCCGACACTACAGATAAAGCTACAAGTAAAAAACGTAAACAGGTGTTGACCTGGTTAGACTCAGTTTGTGATTATGGAATGACACTTGATATTCCTACTTGGACTGTGCATGACAAAAAAGCAAGTGCAAAGACAAATATTAAAACATACCAACAGGCTGTCGACATAACACAATTTAACAACGAGTACTTTATTAAGAACAGAACAGGTGCCTGTAAATTCTTAAATGTGCTTCAAGGCAGTAACCACACTGATGCTGACCATTGGTATAGTTTAATGAAGAAGTACTGTGACCCAAAACAGTATCCCAATGACCACTTTAACGGTTGGGGCATGGGAGGTCAGAATATGTGTGATCTGCATCTTATTCTAAAACGTCTTGTAACGCTACACTATGATGGTTTACTACTACCCGGCACACATGACTGGATGCATATCTTAGGTACAAGTAGACTAGAATGGGCATGTGTCCTAACAGATACACAACGTGCGGTTAGAGAAAATTACAACCCACAATTTACTCTAAGTTTTGATTGTGCGAGTCCCTTCTTAGCAACAGCCAACGGACAAGTGTACACTGTAAACGAACATCCAGACCGGGGTAAATGGGTATACAGAATGCGTCCCTGTGTTGATGACAAGAAGTATCATAACGATACACGACCATTTGTGTCAGCAGTGTTACAGGATGGGTTATTTGATAACTTTACTGACAGCATAGTAACCCAAGGCATACAGTTGAAAGATGTCTGCATTTATGCCAACGGTGACCTCAATAAAATTGGCAAAGAAGGCAAGACCTCTTGGGATAGTTTTAGTTACGCCATACTGATGGCACACAATGTCTGGATGCACATTAAGGCAGTACAAGACTCAAATGTTCTGTATGACCAGGGCAAGATGCCAAGAATGCTAGTAAATGACCTGGGTGCTGGCACTGCTATTAGGGACATAATTAACGAAGTGTTTGCACAGCCCACTAAAGAAAAGAGCCTTGCAATTATTGAAAAACATAGCACACTCTGGATGCAAGTAGTTGGAAACAGAGGATTCTCAGGCAAGAGAGCTCTAAACGCTAATACACAGTTTAGCAATTTGTTTGAAATGGCTTGACAGCCTAGTCGAGTAGCCTTATAATAACACAATACTAATCATACGTAAGGTGTAGGTTATGAAGCTACTAGTAATAACTGTTTGTGCAACCCTACTGTCAGCATGTGGCGGAGGTGGTGGGGGCGGTGGGGGCAATCTTCGCCAAGGAAGTCCTGTTTCTTCTCCCACACAATCATCAGCTGATGTAGACTTTGCAACACCGATTCGAGCTGGCACCTACGAGCTGTTTACATCTGGTAGTACCAGTACTCCTGTACAAGACATATTTGTACAGGACTTAAATGCTGACTCTAAAGAAGAAGTTATTATTGCAGGTAGACAGAGTGCAAGCGCATTTAGTGCTTGTACCGGTGATCTAGACTGTAAAAAAGCCGCATACCAAAACAGTCAAATTAGTATATATGGCTTTAATGCCAGTAACATACTGGTTAACCAAACAGGTGATTGGTTTACGGGTAATGATCATCAAATAATAGGATCAGAGCCTAGCCTAAGGTTTGGTGACTTTAATGGCGACAACAGTATAGACATGGCAGTGGGACATTCTACTGACATGGAACACTTTGGTCCTTTAATCGTATATAAAAACACAGGCGCAAGTAGTTTTAACAGAGAAGACCATGATATTGGTGACAAGTGGATGCACGATATCGGGGTAGGCGATGTTAACCAAGATGGGTTTGACGATGTTATTGTTGGTGGTTACAGTAACATGGTTGTTATGTTGGGCGGAGCGGCAAACTTTACACAACTAGACACAACACATAGTGGCAACAGTGGTTTGGCTATAGGAGACTTCTTGGGTGATGGGTCAGTAACATTTGTGTTTGTTGATTCGACCGGTGATGGCGATGTAGATGACGACACCACGTTAATGAGTTTTAGTCAAACAGGTGTTAATACAGGAGAGTTTACTAGAATATCAAGACTACCCAGCTCACGTTTTGAACTCCCTTTATATGACGAATTGTTTGATCCCACACAAAACGAACGAGGTCACGACATTAGAGCAGTACCGTTTGACTTCAACAACGACGGCTTACTGGATGCTGTGGTTGTCAGCGTTAGCACGGGTCCATTGGATAATAAGAACAGAACAGAAATACAGTTCTTACAAAATGCAGGAGCAGGCAACTTCATTGACGTAACAGATGACTTACGTGTTGGTTGGGATTTATTTACAAACGGTGACTACAATCCACAGTTGGTTGATGTTAACGATGACGGCTTAATGGATATTTTATTAAGTGCGCAAAACTTTGGCAATTCTGAATCTACGAGGGTATTACTGCAAACAACTGAAGGCAAGTATGTACAAAGTTTTACAGACGTATTTGCTGACTTTGCAACAACAGTACAGGGGTTAGAGACCGAAAAAAATCAGGTACTTAATACTGTTAGATTCGTTACCGGTCCTGGTGGTGCCAAGTTTCTTGTTACAGCAGTTACACTTAACGATGGCAGTAATGCACTTTACACAACTAAACTAGGCAATGCAGGTGGCACCACAGCACAAGCCAGCATTGCCCTAATACAACAGGTATGGCCTTACATAACAGACGAACTAGCCGCACAGATCCTAGCTGGTACAGCATTTACAGACTTTGAAGGCTTTGATCCTGCTGTGCATGGCTTTGGAATTATTGACATAGAACGTGCATTGTTGCCAGTAGGTGAATTACGCCTGCCGCTAGAAGGCAGGGATGGTACCGTTGCAATTACAGGCTTACTAAGTGGTGTTAACTTTGGTAATTTAGATAGAGTACAGGCAGTAGACAGTTTAGGTAGAGGATTTGAGATTGGCATTAACAGTATGCATAATCCTCAGCAACAAGATATCTGGTATGACATTAGTTTTACTAATGACAGTTACACCAGAATGGACTACAACTTTAACACCGTGTATGATAATGGTGTTGTCAATTACAGTCCAACAGATGAGTCTGGAAACTACACTGTGGGACTTAAGAACATTAAACTACTGAAAGACTGGTACTTACAGGGACAATACACTGTATTAAATGCACAAAATCCCTGGTTTAACATGTCTGGTATGTGGGGTACTATAAACAGTTCTACTACATTTGAAACTGTGGCAACACATCTACACAACGACTTTACCTTTAACCTTGGTACTATGTATACTAACACAGACTTTGAACCAGGATTGGTTACTGATGTAAGTTCGCTAACTAGTGTGTGGTCAGAAGTAAGTTGGCGACGTGCAGGTTTCAGAGCCGCAGTGGGCACAATGCCTTATTTGGTAGACGGTGGTATAACATTAAGATTGCCCACAAGTATTGACTTTACTGGCTCAATACAATATACTGAATTTGACTACAAAATAAGAAACACATTTGCAGAGTATGTTAGTTTAGGTTATAAGAAGCAACTTAACTTTAACACCAGTGTTAGCGTAGATGGTTACACTAACGGATATGGATTTAGTAAAACACAATTGAAATACAACTATACATTTTAAATAATATTATGAAAACAATTATCTTAGCAACACTACTTACAATATCAACTCCTACATGGGCTAACCAAGCATGTATGGGGTACTCTAGAATGGCAGAAGACATCGCAACAATGCTAGTAGAGGGCATTAACCCCGACAACATTAACTTTGTCGACCCAGGTAACCCAGTGGACAAAGGTGCACAAAACTCAGGCAATGGGTTGGTTAGGCGCATACAACAAATGTTGGCTAATCAGAGTACACCAAGAGAGATCAGGGACATTATATTACAAGATTGTTTAAACCCAAACGATGTCAAATCTTAGGAGAATAAAATGTTATCTAATAGACTTGAAGCACTCTATGAAAAACACCAAGAGCTAGAACAAGAACTTTGCTTTCTAGTTAACGGACATCCGCATGTTCAGGAACAGAGAGTAAAAACAATTAAGAAACAGAAGTTGCTGATTAAGGACGAACTACAACATCTTAAAACTGTGGATAAATGAAAAGCATTGTAGTCGGGTTAGGTATAGGCAATCTATATAAGTCTGTCTTAGAACACATTGGTAATGAAGTAGTAACTGTTGACACTGACAGTGCCAAGAATCCTACTTATACCGACTTATCAAAATCTCTGACATCTCAAGAGCTAAGTTTAAATGGCAAGTTTGTTACGGGACACGTATGCACACCAAACTTTACACATTATAGTGTAGCAGATACAATAGCACCCTACTGTGATATTGTATTTGTAGAGAAGCCAGGTGTTAGAACTGCTGACGAATGGCAACAGTTAGTAGATAGGCATCCTGACACAAAGTTTATACTTGTTAAAAATAACATGTGGCGTAGTAATATCAAAGAACTACGTGAACATGCGCAACAAGCAGAATCTGTTGAGCTTAATTGGATAAACAAAGATAGAGTACCTAGTCCGGGTACTTGGTTTACCACGATGGACCTCGCATTTGGTGGTGTTAGTAGAGACCTTATGCCACATCTACTAAGTTTATATATGGCATTTGATGACGATTGGCGTCAAGCAGAACCAACACAAGCACTAGCACACAGACGTTATGAGTTGTCAGAATTATCCAACACTGATTACGGAGAAGTAAATAATAATGGCGTTTACAATGTAGACGACTTATGTAAATTTTCTATTAACAAATATAAACTAACCGCCGATTGGCGTGACACACAATCTGATAAACGTAATATAATTTTCTCTAACCCGGACTACACGTTTAAACTAGGATTATGCCCAGAACTAGCATACGAGAATATGATACGAGACTGTATCTATAATCGTAACACAGAAGGTTTCTGGCAAGATCAACTGGAAAAAGACTTGTGGATACACAAACAAATTCAAAACTTATAATGGATGTCAAACTATTAGTTACAGACGGTAACGGTACATTTGCCGAAACGGTCTGGTCCAAGCCTGAAATCACCGATACTGAGATAGAAGTTAAAGCCATTATGACTGGCGTGTGTCGTAGTGATATAGACATGATGACTGGTCAGTTTGGTCCGTTGCCGATACACATGAGCGGGCACGAAGGCTTAGGGCAAGTTACTAAGATTGGTAAGCACGTTACAGACGTTAATGTTGGTGACATTGTCGCTACTCGTGGTGAACCTGCTTATGCAGATTACTATAACGTAAAGCGCAACGAGTATGTGATTGTGCCAGAAGCAAGTCCGGACTACATATTAGAGCCCGTTGCATGCGGTATAAATGTTGTCGAACAGAACTTACAACAGATACAGTTACGCCAAGATGAGGGTTCAAGACTGCTTATCAAGGGCAGTGGCTTCCTAGCATATTGTGCATATACCACGTTACAACAACGTAATGTAGACTTTGATATAGATGTTGTGGGCTCAAGTAACCAACATCTATGGGGCGACAAGTTACAGACTGCTCCTACTGGAGAGTACGATATTATCATCGACCTTAAGGGTGACACTAAAACATTTACAGACCCCATATATAAAGAGAATGCGCTAATTATCGTAGGCTCCAACATGCAGGTTAATATGAACTTAAACAACTTGTTATGGAAAGCAGTAACAGTAACATTCCCAAGTCCACGTAACCCCAACTTTATCAAATGTATGAAATTAGCAGAGGTATGGATATCAAAAGGTGTGTTAGAAGTTGACTCATTTTGGACAACCAGTTATAATAGACATACAGACTGGCAAAAAGCATTCGAAGATGGGGTCAACAGACCAGTAGGATACAGCAGAGGATACATAGAATGGTAAAAGTTTTTTTACTTAGTGTTTTAGTTGTTTGTTGCAGTATCGCTAATGCACAAGAACTGCCAAATGCAGATCAGGAAACATTGGAAGATCCGGAAACATTGCATAAGCCTGTAGAGTGCTATTCTGCAGAGAGTATTGTTAAATTAACAGAAGAGAAGGGATTAATACTATTTTGGCAAGGTCCAAACTTAAAAGATAATTACCCAGATAACACAATAGTAGTAATGTTAGACCCCAACGCTAACGGCTGGGTGGTATTTGAAATGACTTTACAAGTCGCATGTATACTTGGCTACGGTCAAAGTTTTTGGTTGTTTGATCAACTGTATATGTTCTTAGACCCTTTACAGGAAACTGACTAATGGAAGAACAACGAGCAATGGCAGTGGCAGAGAAACTACTCAAGCAAGCAAATAATGCAAGCAAGATGATATGGGTAACTTTTCGTAAGGAAGGTATTCATTGCTATCCTGGTGCAGACACAGATCCTAAACTAGCAACAGGTGACTGGGACGATGTTAGTTTTTTAGGTGTACCACACAGACACATATTTCACTTTAAAGTCTGGATAGAAATATTCCATGACGATAGAGACATAGAATTTATACAGTTTAAGCGTTGGCTACAACGTTTATATGAAAATAGCGTATTAGAGTTAGACCACAAGTCATGTGAAATGATATCTAATGATCTATTCTTGCAAATTGCAACTCGTTATCCAAGACGTAACATCTGGATTGACGTTAGTGAAGATGGCGAAAACGGAAGTTTCATAAAGTACCACAAGGAGAATTAAGATGGCTAAGCCAAAAACAGGCATGACGCCCAAAGTAACACGTATTTTTGAAGATTTAGAGGCATACGCAGATTACTGCAGGATGCACTATTGCAAGTTTGACGAAGCAGATATGTATCGCAGAGGTACTAATTGGGAACGTATGCAAAACAAACTACAACGTGGGAATAGAAACGACAACGGCAACTACAACTATAAGCAGAGGCGTCGTTGATATATCTAGTAGACCTAGAAGGTTTGGATACACGTTATACTAAACAATGGAAACACCATGTGCCAGATCTCCTACGGAGAGAACTGACGGAGGAAGTCACAGTAATTAGTGGTGGTGATACTCCACAGGCAACAACACCAGGTGCGTTCTTAAACTTTGGTGGTACCAATGTGTACAAGTCTAAACAACTAGAACAGATAGGTGAATTATTTTGTGCTGGTAAAGTTAAAGACGGTGACTACTTCCTTTATACCGATGCTTGGAACCCTACTGTTATACAGTTAAAGTATATGGCAGAGTTGTTGGGTGTCAACATAAAAATAGGTGGTATGTGGCATGCTGGTAGTTATGATCCAGAAGACTTTTTAGGAAGACTTATTGGTGACAAGCCTTGGGTCAGACATGCTGAAAAAAGTATGTACGAAGTGTTTGATCATAACTTCTTTGCTAGTGTGTTTCATATCAAAATGTTTCACAACACACTCAATTATCCTGAGCGTATTATATGGGCTGATGGAATGTTTAGTGATGGCAAGATAACTCGCACTGGTTGGCCCATGGAGTATATGGTAGAAACTCTTGCGCCATACAGTAATTTAGAAAAACGAGACATAATACTTTTCCCACATCGTATTGCTCCAGAAAAACAACCAGAGATATTTAAAGACCTGCAAAAGTCCCTGCCACAATACAAGTTTGTGATGTGTCAAGAACAGCAACTTAGCAAAGACGAGTACCATACTTTATTAGGGTCGGCTAAAATTGTGTTTAGTGCTAACTTGCAAGAAACACTTGGTATAAGTTGGTATGAAGGCGCATTAGTTAATGCTGTTCCCATGGTGCCTGGCAGGCTAAGTTACAGTGAAATGGCTGTAGACAAATTTAAGTATCCAAGCGAATGGACTACTAACTGGGACAGTTACCAGAAACACAAGACTGATCTATGTGATGCCATTACTATAGTTATGGAAAACCACAGTGACTATTTGCCAGCACTGGAACAACAATTAACGAAACTTAAAGACGAGTACTTTGGATGCAGTAAATTAATTTCAACTATTAGAGACAGGAGCAAGCATGCGTAAGAAATATTATTCATGGCGGGACGTTGAAACCATATGTACAGAGCTAGTTATAGACATGTATAAATCTAACTACAAGCCGGACATCGTAGTTGGTCTCACACGTGGTGGTAATATCCCTGCTACTATTATTAGCAATATGTTAGATGTTCAATGCGAGTCACTAAAAATTAAACTACGAGACAACAAGCCTGGTGAGGAGAACGAAACTAATTGTCAACTTGCACGACAAGCATTTGGGTATGTGTCGGAAACTGAACAAGTAGTATTGAAAACACGATGGGATATCTCACAACGAAAAAACATTCTTATTGTGGACGACATTAATGATTCTGGTGCTACATTTAATTACCTTAAACATCAGTGGCAACAATGTTGTTACCCTGAGGAATCCAGTTGGGGGACTGTCTGGGAACACAATGTTAGGTTTGCAGTACTAACGGAAAACTTGTCTAGTAATTTCCAACACGTCAGCTATCACGGCGACGAAGTAAATAAAATGGAAGAAGATATTTGGTTAGTTTACCCTTGGGAAAACGTAGGTCGATATGGAAACGTATGATGAGGACGTCAGTCCCTGGCAACCTATACGTGATTTCGAACAGGAACTAGCCGCATACACTGGCGCACCTTACGCAGTAACAACTGATAGATGCACCCACGCAATAGAAATAGCACTTAGATTACGACCACCCACAGAACCTGTTAGATTTACAGCATTTACCTATGTGAGTGTTGTGATGACCATGCACAAACTCGACATAGCTTACGAGTTGATAGACGAGCAATGGCGTGGCAAATATCAATTTCATAACACTAATATATGGGACTGTGCTAGGTTCTTAGAGCGTGACATGTACGAACCAGGACAAACCCAATGTTTAAGTTTTGGTAGGACCAAACCACTACCATTGGGCTTTGGTGGTGCTATATTAACTGACGACAAAGAGCTATACGAACGTGCAAGCCGCATGCGTTACGATGGCAGAGACTTGTTTAGTCACCAAAAGTGGTCAGAACAAACAGACTGGGAGCCAGGCTTCCATTACTATATGACTCCAGAACAGTGCGAAGTAGCAGGCTTCCGTCTGGTCAACGAACTCTTAACAATTCAAGAAGATCACCATTACAACTACCCAGACTGTAGACAACTTAATATTAAACATTGACTTGATTATCTAAATATCGTATAATACAACATTAAAGAGACTCCCCCTCTTGTTAACTCGGAGATACAATGAAACTATCAACAGCAGAAGTAATTAGACAACGTCTTAAAGTCGCAGGTGTTAGATTCCATTCTAACGACAATATCAGTGAATATATTAAAGAAGGTGAACTAGACAGTCTTCAAACAGAAGTACAAGATGCAATGCAGAATGTATTAGATGCACTCGTTATTGACACAGACAATGACCACAACACACAGGAAACTGCTAAACGTGTTGCTAAGATGTTTGTACATGAAACTTTCAATGGTAGGTATGTGCCTCGTCCAAGAATAACAAGTTTTCCCAACATGGGTTACAAGAGTTTGTATGTAAGCGGTCCCATTAGCGTTAGGTCAACTTGCGCACATCACTTTCAGAATATTGTAGGTAAGTGTTGGATTGGTGTACTGCCAGAAGATGAAGTTATCGGACTAAGCAAGTTTAATCGTCTTGTGCATCACATTGCAGAGCGTCCTCAAATACAGGAAGAGATGACCACACAGATTGCAGAAGAATTAATTAAGTATGCAAAGACTCCTAACATTGCTGTTATAGTTAAAGCAGAACATCACTGTATGACTCATAGAGGTGTTAAAGAACATGAGTCAGATATGACTACTGCTATTATGCGTGGTGCGTTTGATGATCATGCTCCTCTTAAGAAAGAGTTTTACGATATCGTTATGAACATGAAGGGTCATAGATAACCTCTATTACTGTAGATGTATAAACGAGCAATCATAACACTAAGTCATATTGAACGTGTTACAGACACCATAGACGTAGAGTTTAAATTAAACAACCACAGTTATGCACAGAAGTGGGCAGAGTGTATAAAAACTATTGAAGGTCCCCCCAACGACTTTGGCTTCCCTAGACGATTAGAAGAAGATCCTGACATATATAAAGCGAGGATTAGCACACATATAGAATCCATTCCTGAATTAGACTTTAGTGTGATTAATCAAGACTCAGTCAATGCAATACACAGGTACATAGAAGACAATCACAAACAAGCAGACAAACTATTAACACTACACAACGACATACACTATTTGGAGAGTTTATGGGAAGGGCCAAGAGAAGTAGTGTTTAAAAAGGTACAGTGGGTTCCGCCAGGTAAGAGAATTAAAATGGAGCCAGATGATTACAAGTGTTATACAACTGAACCTTGTGAGAATTACCTAGAAGCAGACTTTAGTCATGTAGGCAGAACACCACACAATACTTGGTACTACAAAGATGACACAAGTTTGTCAACAAGTTGTCGTATACAGGAAGACGTTACTAGTGGTTGTATGTGGTGGTTTACAGACAACAGTCATATATACGAAAACAGACACGGGTTTGTGGAATGGTTTTATCAACACCAAGCATACTTCCTTCGTAAATATAATATAAATTGGCCACATGATCCACGTGTGTGTTATGGTAGAGTCATACTTGCAACTGCTAAAGAGTTGCCAGGCCCAGAGTGGGACTTTGTTCAACAATTAAGAGTAGAATGAAATATCTAATACGTTATAACCCTATAGCAGATTGTGATCCAGAATACCAAGAGCGTATCAAGGACATTGCACAGTTTCATCAACAGTTGCCGTTCGATACTGACTTTCAGGTATTAGAAAGTTCTGATTTAGACCAAGCATTTGCAGAAGTATCGGCAGATTCTGAATGGGTCGTTGTTGTTAGTCTTGGGCACTGTAGTCAAGACAGAAACATGTACGACAAAGCCATTGCCGTTTGCAAAGAAAATAATGTAAAATTAATGTGCCACCTACTGGACTTTAAAGATCAGTACATACATTTCCATCCGCAGTTTTTTGTCATACACTACCCAAGTTGGATTAAGGCGGGGAGACCTCGCTTTGGCTACGATGGCGAGGAGCAACAGTTTACAGGACTCGATTATATTCCCAGTAAAGACACGTATCACGATGATTACACACCTGTTAGCCTTAGACCTGGGTTGCGACGGCGAACATTTCAAGTTCATGAAATGCAAACTGGTGCTTGGGTAATTAAAAACTTCTTAGACAAGGGGTTTAGTATTATTAACGTAACACAAAAACTAAGAGATAATACGTTTCACTTATATCCAGACATAGAGTCCGACGAGTTTTATAATTTTTTAAAGACAGGTGAATATACTGGGTCACAGTCAAGTCAGGAGTGGTATGTTGGGCTTATTAAACATCTAGCACGTAACGTAAAACACCAGTTCTATCCTCTTAACACAGAACCTGTTGGTAATGACAAGATCGATTTTAGTATAAACAACTTCATATGTGTAGCAAGCGGCTTAAAACCTTGGTTACTACCAATGTATTATGCTAACGAAACAGACCCTTTGAGTATTAATTTTTGCGATTTTTCAGATGCCGCGGTGCAATTTCAACAGCATTTAAGCACTTGGTCGGGCGAAGTTGGAACCTTTAATGCAACTGTACAGCAATTTCTTAAAGAACACCCTGAGTTTGAGAGTTGTGATCCTCCAGGCGCATACGACACCGAGCTTGTTCGACAGTTAACTAATATTAACATAGCCCCTAAGGTTTTTCAGGCTGTCTGGAGTCAGATACCCAAGGATCAGCCATGCAGTTTATTAAATTTGTATACCGAAGAAGGACAGGATCAGATAATTAACATAGTTGCCAACAATGATACCACATACGTGTGGTTAAGCAATGCATTCTATATGGAGTATGCATTAGTTACTGTTGGTAAAAAGAAGGTATACGAATATAGACAACGTCTTATAGATGGGCTAACCGCAACTGGTAAGCGTTTTGTGTTAGACTTGATGGATCCTTGGCAACAAGGACCGGTAACCTTCAATGACTAATTGTCGAAAACGTTCAGCAACTCTATAATCGTCTGGGTAACCATGTATAATCATATGATATCTATCATGTTCACTGTCATTAAAAACAGCATGTTCAAAGTTGTTGGCAAAAAGAAATATACTACCCATTTGATTGAATGGTACAGTACCTTGGTCTTTAACTACCAATTTGCAGCCGTCAGGATTCCATAAACTTATGTTTACTGCATTTAATCCGTATGTGTTGCCGTCAGTATGTGGTAAAATATATCCGCCCGGCTTAACCTTCATAAAACGAACACGGTGATAAACATCATATGGAAAGTGTTGTGCTAACCACAGTTTCGTATAAGGAGCATCTATGTCTGTCCAGTCATATGGTACATTTCTATTTGACAAATCCTTGTATTCCGTATATAATTCATAATGATCCGTATAACTTTGACTAATACCATGAACACAAACACTGGACCAACCGCTACTGTCGTTATCCCTATGTTCGTGATAAGTAGCACGTTCGGCTTCTGCATGCAACACCGGCCATTGTGCATGAATATAAAGAGGAATATAGGGCAGGTTACTTTCTGTCACAATCCATTCGTAGTCAGCATCTCTAGGAAGTTGACTAACGTCAGGACTGCAATCAGAATTACTAGCAATAAATGTTTCGAGTTTGTCCACAAAATTATTTACCATAATACAAGTAGTCTAGATATAAGCAGAGGTTAAAATGAAATTTAAAGTAAGTGAAATATTTTACAGTCTACAGGGAGAGGGGAGATTTGTAGGAGTACCCAGTGTATTCTTAAGACTGTTTGGGTGTAACTTCGAATGTCCAGGTTTCGGTTTGCCTAAAGGTAAGAAGACTGAAGAAGTCGACAACATAATTAAACTGGTAGAACAAGATCCCGACAAGTACAAACGACTAGAAGACCTTCCACTTGTTACAACAGGCTGTGATAGTTATGCAAGTTGGCATCCAAAGTTTAAAAAGTATTCGCCAACTTATGACATAGACACACTTGTTGGTAAATTAACCGACTTACTCCCTAATAACACATGGCGACAAGATAATGGATCAGACATACACCTAGTTGTTACTGGTGGAGAACCATTATTAGGCTGGCAACGTATATACTCGCACTTACTAGAACATGACAAAATGAGTAACTTGCAGAATATAACGTTTGAGACAAACGGCACACAAAAGTTACATGATGACTTTAAGGCATTCTTTCACACATGGAAGAATGATTATCATAACTACCACAACTTAACATTTAGTGTTAGTCCTAAACTAAGTGCTAGTGGTGAAGCGTGGGACGATGCTATCATGCCAGAAGTAGTTGCTGAGTATAACTGGATAGGCAACACGTATTTGAAGTTTGTAGTAGAGAATGATGAACACATGGCTGAAGTAGATGAAGCTGTTAATGCATATCGTAAAGCAGGAGTAAACGGTAACGTTTATATTATGCCTGTTGGTGGGGTAGCAGAAGCATATAATCAAAATAACAAACGGGTAGCCGAATATGCACTAAGTAAAGGTTACAGATACAGTCCCAGATTGCACGTAGATATCTGGGGCAACAGTTGGAGTACTTAATGATTGATAAAATTAAAAACTTTTTTAAGAAAAACGAAGAGCCTGCACCTAGGCAACAACGCAAGTCTAAAAAGTCTGACAAAGACATAGCAACCGAAAAGAAAGAACCTTGGGTCAGCGTATTACAAGTTGAGCTTGATCCTGATAATATAGGTAACGGTAGTTTTGAACTAGACTGGAACGATTTCTTTGTTGCTAAACTTGTTAGGTCGGGCTACCCTGGCAAAACAGATCAAGACATTGTTGATAACTGGTTTCAAGATGTATGCAGGCATATTGTACTAGAGACACATCAACAGTATGATGCTAATGTTAGCCGTGCTGACAGAGTTAATAAAAAAGACTTAGGTGACGGTAGGTCAGAATATAATTAACATGGGTATGGTGACACGACATCATGATGTAGAAAAAACACCATGGGAAGAATGGTTTGCGTGGAGACCAGTTATGACGTTAGACGGAGAAACTATCTGGTGTCGTAAGTGTTACAGAAGATATGTAAAGTTCTATCATGGAGTTAACCCTAATCGCTGGCAATACGCCAATATTTTTACAATACTAAAATGATACTATACACAAACGGTTGCAGTCACGTTGCAGGTGCAGAAGCACTTAACACATATTGTTTTGCAGAAGATGATTCACAATACTTCTATCTAAAACGTAAACCACATCCAGCTAACTTAGCAGTGAGTTTTAGTGCTATTTTAGCCAAACTACTACAAGCACGTTTATATTGTGATGCTGAAAGTGCCGCCAGTAACGATCGAATTGTTAGAACTACTCGAGACTTTATTAAAGGACAATATAAAGAAAACGTAAAAGAAGATGTGTTTGTACTAATTGGTTGGACTACGTGGGAACGTGAGGAATGGGAACACGAAGGCGAATACTATCAGGTTAATAGTAGTGGGTTAGATGCTCTTCCTGAACCTTTACAACTAAAGTATAAGCATTGGATAGTGGGAAAGGCAAGTAACTGGCAAGCACATCAGCAAAAATGGCACAGACAAGTATGGGATCTACATTGCGAACTACAGGAACAAAATATCAAACACTTATTTTTTAACAGTCATATCGCCTTCAGTCTGATACAAGAACAAGATCAAAAAGACTGGGGCGATAGCTATGTAGACCCTTACACTGAATCACAATCATATTTTAACCTAATGAACACAAAAGGATTCAGTGTTCGACCTAGTGTTGCCGCTGATATGGGCGGTGGTCACTACATGGCTGACGGTCACCAAACCTGGGCACATCACTTGTTGCCGCACTTGACAAAAGCACTGAGTGGCCCTATAATATAGTATATGAGATACTTAATAGTCGACTTAGCAAACACATTCTTTAGAGCCCGCCACATTGCACATCGTGGGTCAGATCAATGGACTAAACTGGGATTTGCAGTACACCTTACATTAGGTAGTGTTGCTAAAGCCTGGCGAGACCAAGCCGCAGGACACGTAGTGTTTTGCCTAGAAGGCAGATCCTGGCGTAAAGACTTTTACGAACCCTACAAGAAAAACAGGAAAGTGGCACGTGATGCACTAACAGAAGCAGAGGCAGAAGAAGATCAACTGTTCTGGGATACATTTGACGATATCAAAACATTCCTAACAGAGAAGTCGAACTGCACTGTTATGCGACATCCTGAACTGGAAGCAGATGACTTAATTGCAGGTTGGGTACAAGCACACCCTAACGATCATCATACTATTGTGTCTAGTGACACAGACTTTTATCAGCTGTTAGCTAAGAATGTTAAACAGTATAATGGTATTACTGATGAGTTGCATACACTCGAGGGTGTGTTTAACAAAAAAAGCGAACCTGTACTGGACAAGAAAACTAAAGAACCTAAAGAAGTTAATCCACAGTGGATGTTGTTTGAGAAGTGTATGCGTGGTGACACCAGTGATAATGTGTTTTCAGCATATCCTGGTGTGCGTAAGAAAGGCACTAAGAACAAGATTGGGTTGTTAGAAGCATTTGCAGATAAGGGCAAGAAGGGGTTCAACTGGAACAACATGATGTTACAACGTTGGTCAGATCATAATGGTGTTGAGCATCGAGTGCTAGACGACTATCAGCGTAACGTAACACTTGTCGACTTAACTGCACAACCAGACGACATTAAACGAAAGATTGCTGAAACAATAGCAGAAGCCAGTAGTCCCAAAACTACTAGCATGGTGGGTGCTAAATTTCTTAAGTTCTGTGGCAAGTACGAGCTAACTAAACTGTCAGACGATGCACAAAGGTATGCTGATCTACTAGGCTCTCCCTATCCGGCTTCTTAATAAATACTGATATGCTTACATCAATTAAAATTGGAATCGTCATAGCCATAGTTGGCGCACTTAGTGGTGGTGCATTGTATGTTAAAAACCTACGCAGTGACTTAGAAACATCAAGAATTAATCAGAAACTGCTAGAACAAACAGTTGCCGAGCAAAAACAACTGATGGTTGTTAAAGAGAAAGACATCGAATTACAGAAGAAGATCCACAAAGAGTTGGATAATACTCGCAAGGCAAGTGAACAGCGTATCGATGACCTTAACGATAAACTTAATAAAGTTAACGAAGCAACAGGCAAGCGTCGTGATATTAATGAAGCCGCTGTTAGAAAAACAACGTTGGTTACAAAAATCATCAATAATGCCAGCAAAAATGTTATGAGGTGTTTTGAGATTGCTGGTGGCAGTCCGTTAACTCCAGATGAGGCGGAGGCTACTAAGAAAAGCCAGGCTAACAACGAGTGTCCTGATCTAGCAAATCCAAACTATACACCCAAGGAGCAGCCATGAGATATCTACTGATTTTATCGTTAGTGTTTGTAACTGGATGTTCCATGTTCAGTAAGAGAGAACCTGAGATCGTAATTAAGACAAAACTGGTAGAGCGTGAGCCGTTAGGCTTAGAAGCCCCAGCACCATTACGCTTAAAAAGTCCTGAGTGGATAATTGTTACTGAGGTAAACCTTGAGGAACTAATCGAGGAACGCAAAAAGAACCCTGATGATTTTATAGCGTTTTACAGTCTTGATGAAACTGGCTATAAACAACTTGCAATTAATATGCAAGAACTATTACGCCTAGTTCAGGAACAAAAACTAATTATAGTAAAGTACAAAGAATACTACGAGCAAACCGATCGAAGCACTCCTGAGGAAGCTGAAACAAAATAGAACTTGGTTAACAGTAATAAGTAGAAGTATGAGAAAACTACTATTACTACTACTCTTGCCGTTTACAGCACAAGCAGAATACGCAGACTGGGACAAATACGACAAAGAGTTGTTTTGGATGTCAACCACAGCTATTGCTGTGGATCACTTAACCACAAGAGATATGGCTAGTAGGTATGATGAAGGATACGTAGAACACAATCCTTTACTGGGCAATAGGCCCGATACAGATACGGTGGATCTGTTTTTTCTATTAAACTATGTTACACATTACTATCTAACAGACTATTTACAAGGCGAACATAGACCTGTGTATCTAACTGCTAGGCTCGTGGTCAACGGCCTAGCTTCTGCAAACAATCTTAAGATAGGGTTGGGACTTAGGTTTTAAAACAGTCTTTAATATTGTTATCATACTCATTATCAAAGAACAGAGCTTGGTTAGCCCTAAGTTTATTAATATTATCTAGGTAGAATTCAGTTAGGGCATGCTTGTGTGTGCCCATACAGAATTTACGCAAACACTGACAAAATTGTTCCAGTCTATTATAATCATCAAGCACTTGGTCATATGTAAAATCAAATAAATCGCCCAACCAGAACCCTTTTGCACCCAGTTTTTTAACTTGGAAGGGCGCACTATATAGCATTACTAAGTGACCCCTACTTAATGCATGGTACGTACTAAGGCCCAACTGAGGCTCTTCAATCACACTTACCATGGTGTGTATAAAATCACCACCATCAGTAACTTGTCCTGAATAGTCACTAAACACCAGGTCCCTTAGTTCTGAAACACCGCCATCAAATTTCAGTATATTGCCAATATTTTTCTCTGCCAGTAGCATAGGCATATGGTAATCCTGATATTGCCAGAACTTTGTGGGATCCTGTACGTCTTGTGTGGCATAGTACTTAAAATGATTCCATGACCAGTCATATCTAACAGTGTTGTATTCTGTTTCAACTAGTTTGTCAGTAACAAGCACAAGTTCTTTATCGTAGAATAGTTTTTTAACTTCGGTGTAGTCTACTTCAGGGTAACCTATATCCCATAAGATAATCCTTTGGCAAAACCTATAGTGTGCCCGTAACCTGTCTCTGTAATACTGATTCTCCAACCACACAGGATCACCTGACACATAATATGGTGGCAACCAACCTATTGTGCTTTCAGGATGGAACTCAAATTCTATGTTATGGAACAACGACATGGCGTTGGTAAAATAATTAAATTCTTTTTCCAGTTTTTGATAGGCACTGTCTTCTCTAGGGAAAACAAATTTAATTCCAGGCTGTAGTGTTAGTTTCATTATGCTTCTTTAATGAATATCAGTATGTACTTTAGGATAATCTCTCTATATACTTATGTTAAATACTAGCGTTGGAACATTGTTTTAACATTAATTAATTAATCACTGAAAGGAAATACTATGTGGAGCAAGCCCGAGTACACAGAAATGCGTTATGGCTTCGAAATTTCAATGTACATTGCACATCGCTAATATACATTAATTTTTAAAGAAACAAAAAGTGCTCACTTCGGTGGGCATTTTCTTGACACAAACATTTTCTACCTGTATAATAAGGCATGAAAAAATACATTCACGTTAATCAAAACGTAATTCGCAGTAACTTGAAGAAGCAACGACTCGATCCTGAGTTTGTAGATGTGGAACCTACCATAACTATCAAAGAAGGAAAATCTAACACATACTGCCACGAAGTAGAAATACTAGGTCCCAGCAAGGTTGTTTACGGCGAACACGGTAAACAGATACTAAGTTGTGGTGCCAGAGTCGTAATTGAAACAGACAGTAACATTAAAATAATAAGATAAGGAGAAGCATATGATCGAGCAAAAGAAAATTCCCACCATTACCTTTATGTGTAGGGTAGGTGATGAAGAGCCTGAAGACGGCGGATGTCCAATTGGTGGGGAATTCATACCCACAACCACAGACCAATTATTTGCTGGCAAGAGGGTAATTGTATTTTCATTGCCAGGAGCATTTACTCCAACCTGTAGTTCATTACAACTGCCTGCCTTTGAACAAGCACATGAAGACTTTTATGCACAAGGCATTGACGAAATTTATGTATCCAGTGTTAATGACAGTTTTGTAATGAATGCTTGGGCACAACACATGGGCATTAAAAAAGTAAAAGTAATTCCAGATGGCAACGGAGAGTTTGCTGACTCATTGGGTATGTTAGCAGACATGAGTGTTATTACCTTCGGTAAGCGATCAAGACGTTTTGCTGTTGTTATTAACGATGGAGTGGTTGAACGCAGTTTTGTGGAACCAGATGGGTCCGAAGAGAATCCAGATCCATATGGAGTAAGTAGTCCTGCGCACATCCTCAAAGTATTGTCTGACGCACCTGGTGATTAATAAATGCACTTAGAGCGGTGCGCAAGATGTAACTCGTTGCTCAAGTGTGCGGCTCGTACACCAGAGGTTGAATGCTGGTGTACGATTATGCCACCCCTTGTCGAAATCAATAAGGATCAAGGTTGTTACTGTGGTCAGTGTTATAGACAGATTCTTAATGAACAAAACACACAAGAGTTAAGAGGCTAAATGAAAACTTGGATAGTTTTACAAAAACGAGACAAGAACGTTAACTACAAATACATATCATTATTGCATTGCAATAAATACCACTGTGGAGTCAGGAGTACTTCACAAATTTAAATGCGTCAAGAGTACGCAGAAAGGTAATAAATGAAACTAGTAACGGCCGTAATCAAGCCTTTTAAACTTGATGAGGTCAGAGAAGCAGTTAGTACGACTGGCATTTCTGGACTCACAGTGACTGAAGTAAAAGGCTTTGGCAGACAAAAAGGTCACACAGAACTCTACCGCGGAGCAGAATACGTTGTAGATTTCCTTCCCAAGATAAAACTCGAAATAATGGTTCCAGAAGATCAAGTGGAACTGCTAGTAGAAACAATCGAGAAATCAGCACACACAGGTAAAGTAGGCGATGGCAAGATCTGGGTAACCACCTTGGATAGTGTTTTACGCATACGGACCGGTGAGAAAGATGAGGGGGCAATCTAATGGACTTAGCATATAGTTTAGACACATTCTACTTCCTGGTATGCGGAGCCCTGGTCATGTTCATGGCGGCAGGCTTTACAATGCTAGAAGCAGGTATGGTTCGTAGTAAAAACGTAGCAGAAATTATCACCAAGAACTTTGCACTGTATGGTGTTGCATGTTTGATGTATCTATTATGTGGATACGGAATCATGTATGGTTCAGGAGAAGGCTGGGTACCTGGGTTCGGTACACTGATCGGCGCCGACAATACTGTAGCAAGTGAAGAGGCTTACTACAGTGTTCTGAGTGACTTCTTCTTCCAAGTGGTATTTGTTGCAACTGCAATGAGTATCGTAAGTGGTGCTGTAGCAGAGCGCATCAAGTTATGGAGTTTTCTATTATTTGCTGTGGTGATGACAGGCTTTATCTATCCTATCCAAGGATTTTGGAAATGGGGAGGTGGTGCATTAGATCAACTTAACTTTTTGGACTTTGCTGGCTCAGGTGTTGTACACCTAGCAGGAGCAAGTGCCGCACTAGCAGGTGTTATACTGTTGGGCGCACGTAAAGGCAAGTACGGACCAGACGGTAAACCTAGAGCTATTCAGGCCAGTAACTTGACACTGGTAGGACTAGGCACATGGGTGTTGTGGTTAGGTTGGTTTGGTTTCAATGGCGGAAGTCAATTGCAAATCACTGGTTTACTGAATGCCAATGCAGTAGCACAAATTTTCGTCAACACAAACATGGCGGCAGTTGGTGGCCTACTAGCGGCAATGATAGCAAGTAAACTGATCACAAAGAAGACAGACTTAACAATTACACTTAATGGCGCACTGGCAGGTTTAGTTGCTGTAACAGCAGAACCACTCACAGGATCTGCACTTGCAAGTACCTTTATTGGTGCAGTAGGTGGCGTACTGTGTTATGCCAGTATCATAACACTGGATCGTGTGTTTAAGATAGACGACCCAGTTGGTGCAATTTCAGTGCATGGCGTTGCAGGAATTTGGGGACTAATAGCAGTAGCGTTTACTAATCCTGATGCAGGGTTTGGTAACCAAATATTTGGTGCAGTTGTTATCTTTGCATTTGTATTCTCGACCAGTTTTGTTACTTGGTACATTATCAAGAAAGCAATCGGGTTAAGAGTGGATATTAAAGAAGAACATGAAGGCTCAGACATGGAAGAATGTGGACTTGTAGCATATCCAGAATTTAGGATGTCAAACAAAATTTAACAACTGTTAAACAGATTAGCCAGCTCACTTGGGGCTGGCTTTTTTGTGACTTCACGTGATAAATACTTGTGAGGGCAAGGGGGCATTATTATGATGTACATGGATTACTTTTTTCATATCGATAAGAGGGGAAACTCGATTCAATTTGACAGAGAATTAGATGTCAGCGATATGATCGAAGATGGAGCAAAATTCGAAGCGCAAGTAAACGAAAATGGTAGATTAACACTGGTTAGAGAAGTCTCTGAATAACCCATTGTAGATCAACGTTATTCTCATCTGACGTTTTGTAGGTTGCCCTATATGTACCTGACTCTGGTACATAGTAAAAAGGGGCCTTCCTCCAATGTGAGTGCATAAAGTTATATAGGTAATCTTCCTCCATGATAGGCACGAAGGCTATCAGACCTTTGGGTATCTCAAGTGTAAAATCTATCAATGGGAAAACATGTGTTGGGTATTCAAGGTCAAATCTATATTCTGGCAAGTTACTGGGAGACCAGTTGACTGTGTGTAGTTTAGTCCTAGGATATATACTTCTCATGTACTCGTCTACTGATCTCCATTGGTACATTCTTAGGTCTTCTGTGTCTGTCGTAACTACCGCTTCTAGAAACTCTGCAGGTAAACTATGCTTGTTAAGGTAGGCAGCCTGATCTGGTACACCGCCTAAAAAGTTATAAGTTTCCCAACTATGTACCTCAATAGAAACATCATTGGGAATAAAAACGCAATCTGACTTTGCAAAGTTTTTAGCACACCACCATGTAGTTAGAATCCCTTCATCTATACCTGCACCGCCTAGTGTTTCCGAAATTACGACATCTATAGAGTCAGGGTCTATCAGCTGTTCCACCTCATCAGTCCAAAAATTTGTATTAATTACAGTGTACCTATCACTATCGAAACATTTGCTTAAGACTCCATGTAGGATAGGCGAGATTCCTGGATCAGACTCAACAGCATATACGTGTTTGGCGCCTGCTTGAAGCGCATAATATGTGAGTAGCCCAGATCCCGCACCTACATCTAAGACCACCTTATTGGGACAATTCTGCTCAATACGGTGCTTAAACCACTCGTTACGAGATCGATCGTTAAGCATTTCAGCGTGTTGCACTAGTGTATTTGATTGTACTGGATATCGATCAGACATATACTTATATTTAATATAAATACAGTACACCACAAGGAATTAATATGGCTCGCATTATTATTCTTATATGTGCTATGTTATATTCGGTATCAGCATATAGCGAAGAACTACCTAGATTACAAATTAATAAACTTATTCCACTAGAGAAATGTGTGTATAAAGCAAAACTAGCGGCTGCCGCTTCCTGGTTGCGCATTACAAAAAAAGCTACCGATTGCAACAGTATTAAGATACATTGGCACGGAGACGAAACAGAATACGAAATAGACTTTATTAAAGAGTGGTCCTGTGTTGGCTTTCGATTCGACAAAGATCCGATTAAAACTGGTGATACTGTCTATCTAGATTGTATTAAAAAGTTACCGTGAGACACAGTTTCTCATGGACCATGAGAAACATACTAACAATTATTTGTGCTGTATTATCTTTGTCAGCCAGCGCACAGAACAATGGCACAATCGACTACAATTATGTAGACTTGCTATTAAAACATATAAATGTTAGCTCTGATTTAGGCATACCCAAAAAAGGTACTCCAGAATATCCTACAGTAGTGTTTGTTCCAGCCGAGGAAGTATATAAGTTAGTATGCCATAACAGTTTAAAGTGTACTGCTGTGGCAGCCGCTAAATGGAACCTAGTACTGTTAACCAAGTACGTGGACTTAGATACCCCAGAAGGAGATTCTATTTTATATCATGAACTAGTGCATGTGGCACAGTGGTATACAAAAGGCACAGCCAAAACCTGCAAAGAATGGTCAGACAACGAAATACAAGCATATCTACTGCAACACAAATATTCACAGTCTAAAGGTCATGACATGGACGTGATATATAAATGGATACAGACTATACGTAAGCGTTGCAATTATTAGTTTTTTAGTGTATAATCCAAGCATAAATTAACAAAGGAAAACAAGTGTATAAGGAACAAGTTACTTGGGTCCACCATTGGGGCGACAAAACATTTAGTTTTCGCACAACCAGAAATCAATCATTTAGATTCAATGCTGGCGAGTTTGCTATGATTGGATTGGAAGCAGATGGAAAGAAAATACTACGTGCGTACAGTATTGCCAGCGCACCATGGGAAGAACACTTGGAGTGGTTAAGTGTAAAAGTACAAGACGGTGAACTGACCGGCAAACTGCAACATCTTAAAGAAGGTGACGAGGTTATCATCATGCCCAAGTGTGTGGGCACATTACGCAACGAAGCATTTACAGACGGTGACACGCTCTGGATGATGGCAACAGGCACTGGTCTGGCGCCTTTTATGAGCCTGATACGTGATGTGGACACACTAGAACGTTGGAGTAAAATTATACTTGTTCACAGTGTGCGTAACAGAGAAGAACTTGCATACAAGCACGAACTAACTCGCAAGTTTGTGGGCACAGAACTATTTGATCTAATGCATAATACCTTAGAATATGTACCTATCGTAACAGGTGAAGGCGGTGACCGCATTACCACACAGTTAGAATCAGGCAGCCTAGCAGTAAACACTGATTCAGACAAAATTATGATATGTGGTAACATGACATTTAATGAAGACGTTATGGCTTGGTGCGAAAGTAAAGACATGCGAGAAGGTACTTTACGTACACCTGGCGATTATGTGTTTGAAAGAGCATTCGTAGAAAAATAAGCGGATATCGTATAATGGTTATTACGTGGCGTTGCCAACGCTACAATGTGAGTTCGATTCTCACTATCCGCTCAAAACGGAAGTAGGTGTTATACTGTATCGAGGGTTCGAATCATTAGATAAATATTCATATGTATGACGCAGTTTTTCTCACCGACCATGATGATGTAACCGATGTCAGTATCATAACATTAGGTCCATATAAATGCGCACACGTCTTACGCAAACTAGGTTACAAATGTCTTGTTGTAACCAACACGGTGAATTTCACCGAAGAAGATTTTAAAGAATTATTTTTTTACGCTATAGGACATAATACAAAGTTAGTGGGGTTCAGCACAACTTTCCAATGGGTCAGTGAAGATGGTCTTGCGTCAGGTGAAAAGAGCAGAGAAGAACTAATTCTCATTGAGATAAAGAAATATAACAAAGACACGAAGATTGTTTTAGGAGGATCAAAATCACACAGAGAGTGCGCTAATAAAAATGTAGATTTTGCTGTAGTAGGACTAGGTGAGACAAGTATAGTTCATATTATGAATCACCTAGATCATGGGCAACCACTAAAAGACAGTTTTGTAAACATACATGGCGTCACTATTGTTGACAGTCAAAATAAAGAAACATATGATTTTATGTCTGATGTGATGCATTGGTTGCCGGAGGATGTAGTTAATTATAGAACACTACCTATTGAAATGGCCAGGGGGTGTATATTCAAATGTAAATTTTGTTTTCACAGAAATTTAGGCAAAAAGAAGTTAGAGTACGTTAAAAAGTTTGATGCTCTCAAACAAGAACTGCATCAAGCATACAAGGACTTTAATATCACTCATTATCAGATAGTAGACGACACATTTAATGATGATGTAGACAAACTTGAACAGATTAGGAAAGTAACAGACACATTACCAGAACAACTCCGTCTCTGGTGTTATATGAGATTAGACCTACTAGGCCGCAATCCACAAAGCATACCTATACTAAAGGATATGGGGGTTAGAGCTACAATATTCGGAATAGAGACCATGCATCCTAAAGCGGCTTCTGTTATAGGCAAAGGTGGTAGCAGACAGCGAGTAATAGACACTTTGCAGATGTTACGTACAGACTTCTCTGACTTATCAATGCATAGTGGTTTTATTGCGGGACTGCCTTATGAACCTGTATCATCTTTAGAACGTACTTTAGAAGATTTAATATCTGGTAAAATACCGTTACATAGTTGGAACTGGATGGCATTTGTAATACAAAAGTCAGGAATATATCAGGCAGACAGTACTTTTAACCTAGAGTATGAGAAATACGGCTATAGGAATAGAGGTTATGTTTGGGCAGATAAAAAGACAATTAACCAAGTAGCCAACAATGCACTAGTTAACTGGGAAAGAGACGACTGGAATTTTGAAGATGCCTGGAAATGGACAACCCAAAAAGAATTTGAGAGTGTAAATTGTGGAACATACCACTACGACGGACTATTAGCCGTTGGCACACACACTTTCCCAGCCCCTAAGTTGGACTTTGACCTCATGCGTAAAACACTATATCAGGATGTTGATTTTTCACTGATACGTCGTGCCAAAATGCAATTTATTCAAGACTATAAGAAAAAATTATTCAAATTAATAAAAACTTAAAGGTACGAATGTAATTTTCTTAGTAATGAAAAAAGGTTAATAAATCTTGGTAAAAAGATTGCAAAAGAGTTCAATTTCAGTTATATTTTATGGTTACGGAGAGTTGGCTGAGTGGCTAAAGGCAACGGTTTACTAAACCGTCATACGTGAATACGTGTCGTGGGTTCGAATCCCACACTCTCCGCCAGACCACTTGACAAGAAAGTTTTACGGCACTACAATAAATAACATCTATAATCTATTAGAAATAAATAACATCTATAATCTATTAAAGGAGAAAAAATTAGATGGCATACTGGGGATATCACGCAATGTTTGATTGCGCCGCATGTGACAAAGAACTTGTTATGAGCAAAGAAAATGTTTATAACTTTATTAAAGAATTAGTTCCAGCAATTGGTATGAAGGCATTTGGTGAACCAATGATCGAGCATTTTGCTACGCATGCCCCTGATAAGGCAGGTCTTAGTTGTTGCCAAATGATTGAGACCAGTAATATTTGCGGACACTTTGTAGATAGCAATGGTGATGCTTATATTGATATTTTTTCGTGTAAGCCAGTTGATATTGGTGTAGCACAAGATGTTATTGAAAAGTTTTTTAAGCCTACAAAAACTCGTGTTAATTTCTTAACACGTAGCGCAGGATAAATTGGAGATAGTATGACAGTTAAAAAGAAGAACAGCCCATTAGCATATGAATCAGGCAATCCAAGACTTGGTCCAATGAGTACTGAAGCATTACAAGACCTACTAGGTAAATGTAGACCAAGACACAAGAACAAAATTTCACACGAGTTAGCAAAACGTAGTAAATAGATGCGTGCCCGGTTAGTTAAATGGTATAACGATGGTTTTGTAAACCTTAATTGGCAGTTCAATTCTGTCACTGGGCACCATTTTTCAATTATAGGTACAATATGAAAAAACTTATAGCGACAGTACTAATTTTAATATCACCGTTTGTGTTTGCACGTCGTGAATATATTGATGATCCTGCACTGCATGTACATGAACCAACAGAAACTCTACGCTTCATGCCCCAAGAAATTGATAAAGTTTTAGGTAGGCCTGACATATTTGAGGCATATTGGGAAATTAACGGTCCGTACATAAACAACAATAAAGTTCACATGCGTAGAATGTTGTTCTTTGTGGACTGTTCACCAGAAAACTTCCCTGAAACTAAACCAGTGCATGTAGCTCTAAGCACGATTGCGCTAGGTGGAGAGCAAGGTCATATGATTAAGATTATCTTAGTCCCACCCGGCACTGAAGAGTGGATGGATTGGTCTGAAGTAAGTTTTATTAAACAAGAAGATATTTCAAAGATATGTAAATGAAGTTCGAGTCTCGTCCGTTCCGCCAAGTAAGTATATAATATGTTTAATAATGACAAGCCCAACGTAATACTACTTTCTGATTTTGGCAATCAACTATACCTAGAGAAAACAATAGGCCCATATAAGATTGCACAACAGTTACGTAGTGCTGGCTTTGAAGTCGCAGTTGTTCATCACCTGATGACGTTTACTTTGACTGAAGTTAAACATATTCTTACACACCTAATATCAGACAAAACACTGTTTGTAGGTGTTAACAACTTCTTCTACAAAAAAATTGTTAATTACGAAACAATAGAGTTACAGTACCCAGATCCTCATGCTATTATCCCGCACGGCAGTGAGTTTAACGCAGAGATAAAACAGCTGATACTAGAATGCAATCCCAATTGTAAACTAGTACTTGGTGGACCTAACGCCTGTGACATTCCTATATATAGTGACTATGATTATATAATACTGGGGTATGCTGAAATGTCTATAATTAATCTTGCTAAACACCTTGAGAACCCAGTAATATATTTAGATAAAGCACGGGTAAGCAAACATGGTTTTACAGTTATCGACGACAGCAAAGCACCCACATACGACTTTGTTAACCATGTTATGCACTACGAAGATCATGATGCAATTATTGATTATGAAACGCTGGTAGTTGAAATTGCACGTGGTTGTATCTTTCAGTGTAAGTTTTGTAGTTATCCACTTAATGGCAAAAAGAAACTGGACTTTATTAGAACTGAAGAAAGTTTATATCGAGAGTTCATGGACAATTATGAACGTTTTGGTATAACCAATTATACAATTAGTGATGATACCTTAAACGACAGCGTAGAGAAATGTGAAATGCTGGCTAACCTTACAGAACGGTTACCGTTCCAGCCGATGTATAGTGCCGCAGTAAGATTAGATCTCATGACCAAACACAGGGACACGATTGACATGCTGTGGCAAGCAGGGTTGCGATCAGCGTTCTTTGGTATAGAGAGTATGCATAGTGAAGCGGCTAAGTTTGTGGGCAAGGGAGGTTCCAGAGAACGCCTAATAGAAACATTAAAATACATACGCAACACTTATGGCGGTGAGTTAAATCAGACAGGTGGGTTTATTTTAGGTTTGCCCAAAGAACCATTAAGCAGTATGCGTGAAACTATAGATTGGCTGTTGAGTGACGATAACCCACTAGATATATGGCAAATGTTTCCCTTAATGATCAGAGATATGAGTCTTGTACAAGGTGGAAACGGATTTGTTAGCGACTTTGATAAAAACTGGAAACTGTACGGATACGAAGACACCGGTATTAAAACTAGCAAATACTATATGCATGGTTATATTCCTTGGCGTAATGAATTTACAGATTTTAATGAAGTCAGTGACATGGTAGACGATGCAGAGTCTACACGCCGTCTTCACAAGGACACGTCTAGTAATGCAGGTAGACACGTACTTTTACTAGCCAGTTTGGTTGCTAAAGAGAGTGCTATTATTGCTCAGACGGATTATCTTAACATCAACTGGGACCAACTAAACACCCTTAAACTAGAAAAGAGTCTTAAATACAAAGACATGTTATTCAAACAGTGTAATATACCCAACATTGACAGGGCAGGCACATATAGAACTTTTACTGAGGTTATACAATCTAAAGAATACCGCAGAAATCACTTACTACTTCCGACTCATCCTTGGTATTCAAACGTGTTTGTCTAAATGTTGACAGCACCTAAGAGTTGTAGTATTATTATTATGATTCTGAAACTTACTTACGTTAACAAGAGGCCAACATGGCAACCAACGCTGAAATAGAAAAACTGGTAGAAATACTAAAATTCACTCCATGTACATATACGATCAGTGTCTCTGGATACGGCAGGGAGCATACATTTGGTCATATGCCTAATCAGTCAAGTATAGTATACATGGGGAAGCACGATCTTAATTGGGAAGATGTTATGGGGATGAGCCCTGATGAATGGGATGATTAGTTATAGCACAAACATGATGGGTCCTTGGCATACGAGTTGGTATACTGAAAGAGGACTTACTCACAAAGCAACTCGCACAGTGACCTCTGACATCATCAAAGGATACTCTCCTGGTGACACAATAGAGTATGATGAAATAACCACACATTATGCTGGTGGTAGAATAGATATTCGTGGCGTTCCAGATGAACCATATGGTCTCGAATATGGTCTAGCGGTGATGCACGGTGAGGATTGGAACGCATTAAGTGAATGGTTAGCTGATTTTGAATCTGAAGAGCTTGTGTCACACGACTCTCTCATAGAACAATTTGAAAATGATTATGGTAAAAAGATAAGGTGGTGGAACGACTAATGAAAATTAAGTTTGATAAAGAATCTATACAACTTAGACGAATGGGTTTAATCCTAACGATACATGAGGAACAAGAATGACAACTAACTTTACAAGACAGAATGACCAAACAAAACCATCAGATAGAAAAAGAAGCACAACATTAGAAGTCAAGATGGATCTAGTGTTAAGTAAACTCGACAAGATTTTAAACAACCTAGATGCAATTAATTTTACTGAATATACTTACACTGAAGAAGAAATACAAATTATGACTACACAAAATGACTTCTGTTCCAGTACTGACCGGGACGAAGAAGCATATAATAAGTTTTTAACTGAATTAAATGACGGATATTCTCCCCAGTAAATAACTGTATGCCTTGGGGTTACCATTATCACTACGATGTTGCTGGTTGCAGTAACGTATCAGACAAAGAACATGTTACTGGTTTTATCAAAGAACTAGTTACCAGTATAGACATGACGCCACTAGGCGAACCTTTTGTGGAACACATAAATGTAGAAGGTGTAGACAGTGGTATAACCGCAGTACAAGTTATTACAACAAGCAGTATCACAGCGCATTTTATAGACGATACAGGTGATCTTTACCTAGACGTTTTTAGTTGTAAAGAGTTTGATGTAAATAACGTTAAGGCAGTAGTAGACAAATTCTTTAAACCAAAATTATGCGCAGAATCATTCATGACCCGACAAGCACCAAGATAACGGGTAAAGATATCAATGAGGAGAGTTTTATGAAGAGACTAATTTATATTGCAGGCAGTATTAGTTTAATTGGACTACTAATGTATCCGATTCTTTCAACTTCCGGAGTAACAGGCACAGCCGCACCAGGATCAGGTGCTAACGTAAAATCTGCAGGTGAAATTGTTGCTAAACAGAACCACTGCCTAGCATGCCACAGTGTGGATAACAAACTGGTTGGTCCGGCATTTAAGGACGTAGCTAATAAATATACAGAGGCCGACCGTGAGTTTTTAGTTAACAAAATTGTTAAAGGTGGTGGTGGGGTGTGGGGGCCAATCCCGATGCCGCCAAATGCTGTAGACCAACAGCAAGCAAACCAAGCAGTTACTTGGATTTTGGATCTTAAATAGACGGCCAGTTATCCGCATCAACAACGGGTATATGTATAAAACCAATTTTTATAACAAGCTCTTTAATAATTGTATGAATAAATATGTTTATACATTTAATAAGGGCTTGTCAAATGTCAGACATAAAAGAAATACACCTGCATGCTGAATGCGCACAGATTGCCTACCTAGGTCTTAAAGAGGCAAAACCAAAATTTAAAAAACTTGGACTTAAAGTTAATAGTTACTACGACATTGACGGTGCCCAGGCATACTTACTAACAAACAAAGATAGAAGCATACTGGCATTTAGAGGCACAGAGCCCAAAGAAAAGTCAGATATTTTCGCTGACTTAAATGCTCTTAGAGATCCAGAACCAACAGGTGGTAGAGTGCATCAGGGCTTCCAGGGAGAAGTTGATAAACTCTGGCCAGAGATAACAAAGGACCTATTGACTGCTAAAATTAACACTAACTTAACAGTGTGCGGTCACTCATTAGGTGCGGCAATGGCAACTATTGCGGCAGGAAGATTACACTGTCAACTAGTAAACACTAATTGTGATTTTAAAGAATTATATACATTTGGCTCACCTAGGGTAGGTAATAGACAATGGTTAAAACACGTTGAAGGCATGATCCATCACCGTTGTGTTAACAATAATGACTTAGTGCCCAAGGTTCCGCCTGCATTAATGCTTTACAAACACCAAGGAAATCTAGTATACTTTAACTGTTACGGAAGTATTAGAAAAACCACAATGTGGCAAAGATTCAAAGACCAAATACGTGGACGTAGACGTGCATTACAAAAGGGACAACCGTTTGATGGCATCTACGATCATGTCATGACAGAGTACATACGATCAATTGACACAAACCTAACGGAGGAATAAAAGGTAGCTAACCGAAGTAATAAAGACGCAACATAAAGCGGCTTTTTTATTTGGCGTACTTTAATTTATAGAAGAGTTCGTTCTCTTCTGACAGTTTTGCTGTCACCACAACACGGTATTCCCATTGACCTGGACGTATATAAAATACAGGTTTCTCCAATGCATTATCTAATACCCATTGTCCGTGGTCAGTTTGTTGCCACTCCCATAATGGTTGGGCGGCATATATTTCAGGATCTTCGCAATCGGATAGGTCAAACGCATGTACTTCTATTTCTTTACGATTCATAATTTAATTATATTTGACATTGTTAGATAATGCAAGTATAATGAACATATTAACAAAAGGACTCAGTAATGTTAAAGGCAACCCCAATAGTAAAAAACAAATTTTGGTTAGTAACAAGTAACGGTGAAAAAGTTGGTGCCGTAAAGTCCAGTGACAAAGGGCTAACGTATATACACGGCGACGAAGAAGAACGTTTTGCAACAGTTAAACTGTTAGAAGACAAGTACAATATTAAGTTTGAGTCATACAAATCAGATAATGTTAAAGATTCAGAATACGAAGCATACGGAGCATACGGATATCCTACCGGTAATAACTACCCCCATAACCCCTTGTGGCATATACAACTAGGTATACCAGTGTTTACTAAAGAAGAAAAATCTCGTAGTTTTTACTGTGCGGGTTACTATCTGGTTAAAGAACGCAATAAAACTAAGTTGCGATTCTGTCCTAAAATTATTCTATTAGAACGCAATGAGTTTGAAGGGCCTTTAAAGACCACATTAGGAAACTTTTAAAAGTCGTCTAACGAAGAATACGAACCTTCATGTTCATGAGTATCAGGAACATTGTGAGGTTGTAGTATTAACGCAAGTAGTGTGTCTCTTTTTTGTTCGTACGTCTGACCTGCGTATAGGCCTTCTGGGGGAATAGTACCCATGTCCACAAACATTGTTCTCTTCATAAAGTTCCACATATCCACAGTATACACACTGGTATAGAAATAAGCATCCAGTGTTTTTCCTAATACAATATCCTCGCATTTCTTAGATATAATACGCCAGACGTCGTTGGCGCCAGGTGTTTCGAACCACGACAACGCCAGATCCAGGAAGTCTGTTAACATAGTGCTATGGTACCCTGAGTAAAATTGTTTTAGCCAGGTGGCCACTTTAAAGTTATCTATAGCAGTTTGTGTGCCTTTAATGTAACTTATACAGATTGGGAATTCCTCAAGGTCGTCTTCTGTTGGTGGCCTTGTTAGGATGTCACCAGGAACCTTTAAGTTTAGTACCTTAACTCCAATCTTTTCTCTGTATTCTTTGCTACCCACTGGGCTATTTGGTAGATACATCCAGAGATACCAACGTGTTCTAACATTACATTTCAGTACTTCGTACTGTGTGTCTAGCATACTTTGTGGTGTTTGGTTAGGCATACCACTTATTAACTCTGTAACTAACTGCAAATCAGGAAATTTTGACTGTATGTTATGTATGTATTCTTTGTGTTTTTCCCAGGGTATCTCAGGTCTGTCAATCGCAGCCAATACGTCTTTATCGACATCTTGGAAACTTAGTGTCCAGGTTATTAGGTTTACATTTTCTGGATCACCATCAAACTTTTCAGTAAGCATATAGTCAAATATTTCATACACTCTGTCTTTCTGCAACTTAGCCCAGGTTATCTCCCAAGGACAAATTACCTTAGGATATTTACGTCTCACTTTTGCCCAGAACTTTGTTATATCCATGTCACGTGGGACTTGTCCAAAGTTTGCATCACAGAGCTTTAAGTATCTAATGTCTTCTTGTCCAAAGAACGCAAGATCTTTGTAAATTGGTATTAGACTCCAAAACGTAACTTTATTATGTAGCCCGCTGGTCCAGTCACAAAATGCGCAGTGGTACGGACACCCTCGGCTTGCCTCAAAATTAACAATTGCAGTTAATCCTTGCTGTTTAGCCCAGGCAAACCATTCCCTAACAAGTTTTCTATTGTGCCACCATAACGGAATACCGAAGAATTTTTTATCCTTAAACGTAGCATGCTTTGCTTTAACTATCTTATCGCCTTCTATCCACAAAGCATTTTCAGTCTCTTCGATAACAGGTGTTTTGTCCTCAAAGTGGCAGTCTAAGATGTATTTTACAAACTTGTAGCCATCACCGTAACATGCGTATGTGATCCAATCTCTTTCATTAAGCCAAGTATAATCTTTGTGCTCTACTTCAGGACCACCCACCATAACCTTAATATTAGGAAGTTTTTTCTGAACTGCTCGTACAATCTTTGCTAGACCTGGCTGAGTCCATATATACATACCCACAAACAACCAGTCTGATTGATTCTCTACAATTTGATCTACGTATGTGTTAACATAGTCTTCAGTAGGTAAAACTTGATGCCAGTCAACTTGTTTAGCAAGCTCAGGACTATACAGATCGTAGTATGTCTTAAAATGCAACATACTGGCATTTATAAACCATGCTGGTCTAGGCTCAGTACTCATTTTATGCTTAGATACGACAGTATTATGAAATATTGTCGTATCGAGGATACAGTTTATGAAACTAATCTTTAATTTTTTTGTCATATAAGTAATTACAACTAAACGGAAGGTGTACAAGTATTTATATGAACACTCATTATATAAACCAATTAAACAATAAAATACAGATTTTAAATTCTGGCCCAAATAAGCAGATTATATTAAGCAAGCAGGAAGCACAAGGACTGCACAATGAGGTTTACCGGCTTCTGGCTAGGATAGCAGAGCTTGAGGGGATTCAAGAGCAACAGCCCACCGAGGAAGTTATTCGAGCAAATGTAGATGGTGGTGGTTGGTAATATACGTATATTATTGGTATAAATAATACTATGTCGAGACCCAAACCAGACGTTCTATTAGAACACGTTAATAAACAAAATTACAAGAGTGATCAAGTCATTGCTTCTCAGGGCATATGGGCAGTTTACCACAACGGTCACCCTATTAACTTAAAAAGTGCAAATATGTTGGTTAGTTATCCTGGGCCCAAGTATAAGAAAACAAGTTTTAGTAACCCAGGACACGCAATTAATCTTGCAAAGAAACTCAACAAACTGTTTGATACTGCATTATTCAGTGTGGTGTTATTAAAAGCAGGTGAGCAAGTCTTCCCTTAGATCACAAGTTAGCGAATATCTGTCTAAAGAAACAGGACTTAAGCCGGTTCACATCTGGGTTAATCCATTAAACAAGACAAGTATGCGTTTGTCTGTGACTGCCTACCGAACACTTAAAAAATTAAAGTTCCAGCGATTCACACACAAGTTTACTGACCGGATAACACCAAGGCACATGCTGGAATTAGACAGACTATTCAAGTATCCATATTACATAAGCAGTTACCAAACCATAGAAGTATTTTCTGAAGAGGATACCCTAATGCTAACGTTAAACAACAATAATTTAGATAACTATCTGAAAGCACTTCGCCTAAGTTGTTGATTTAAAACAAAAACAAAAGGTTGACGCAATGTTCGAGTAACACTATAATAGCACTTGAAGTACAGTTAGTTATTAATAATACTAATAAGGAGAGTAAATATGGGTTATTTTAATGAACTTGAAACAGATGTACTTGACTTGTATTGTGCTGACGTTCCTGCAGACAAAATTGCTGAAGAATACGGAATCAGTATTGATTTGGTAGAGAAAATTGGCAAAAAGTGGGAACAAGAGAACAATCTTAATGTGGTGTCACGCTCAGTGAAGACTTCGCCAAAGACCGTGTGTAAGTTGTTGGCTTACTAAACAATGGTGCGCCCGGGTGGCGAAATTGGTAGACGCACGGGACTTAAAATCCCGGGCCCCTTAAAGGCGTGCCGGTTCGATTCCGGCCCTGGGCACCAACTAATTCAGATTTATAGTACGTTGGGCAAGTGTTTGTTTTTAAACAGTTTCTTTTTTTGTCCAAATTGTTGACGTATGGTCCGAGTGACACTATAATATACATATGCTGTTAATAAAGAAGAGGGGAAACAATGTATAAAGTCGATTTTTATAATTTTGGTTATTTGAAGCACTTCGACACACTCGAGCAAGCAATTGAAAATGCAAAGTCTTCAGGATTTCAATGTGCGGTTTGGTTTGATAATGCACTGATTAAACACTTTGGAGGGTAATATGACTGACGCAATTGATATGGCATTATTCTTAGAATCTATTAAGTATGACATCACCAACAAAATGGCATCATCAGAAGATGAAGTTGCATTAACAAACAAACTGGATCAGAAAATTGATGAACTGCGACGTGAGGTTTCTAGAATGCAGACTCACTTTGACAGCCAACTAACTTACTAGGAGACGGTATGCTTATAAGATCAGATGTAGCAATAGATGTATGCGGTGGTGATCAGTATTTGATGATACGGATGGCCGCACAACGAGCAAGAGAAATACTACAAGGCTCCGAACCTAGAGTCGTAGCAATTGAGGACGAAAAGGCAGCCAGCACCGCTATTAGAGAAATTGAGCTGGGCGTGTACACCGTAGAGGATTTTAACCAGGGGGCAACATAACAGGAGATGCAGATGGCTAATTATGCTATGGCACCAAAAAAACGTTGGTATGTTACAGAAGAAGGCAAAGAGATTGTACAACCATTTCCAAACACCGAGTACGAATGTCAAATTACTATAGACCGGTTAGTAGAAGAAAATGAGAAACGTATTCTAACTGTTGAAAGTGCGACACTGTCATGAACGATCTGTTGGAGATGATAGATTTTTTAGGCGAACTTGATTACGACTTACATGGCAATATCTCAGGTGAAGAGTTAATTATGGTACGTGAGAAACTACATCGGTATAAAGATAGATTAGAAGCAGAAGTTGATGTATTCGAAAATTCTTTCGAGGATACAAAAACAACATTCTACAGCTTGACAAGAGAAGAGAGTGGCAGTACACTGTAACTCTAACTTAAAGAAGGAGGTAATGTAGATGGCTACTACAGAAACTACGCTAACAAGAACTAGTACATTAGATGGTGTTAAACGAGTAATCGAACGATGTGCTAAATCAAAAAAGAAACATCCTATTATGCTCTGGGGTCCTCCAGGGGTAGGTAAGTCAGAAATTGTTGAACAAATAGCAAGGGAATTAAATGGGCGGGTATGGGACTTACGTCTTGCACAGAATGACCCAACTGACATTAAAGGTATTCCTTACTATAATAAAGACAGCAATAAAATGTCTTGGGCAGACCCAGACGAATTACCTAGCGCAGAAGAAACTAAAGACTATGGTACATGTTTCTTGTTTATGGACGAGATTAACTCTGCTCCTAGTGCAACACAGGCTAGTGCGTATCAGTTGGTATTAAACAGACGTGTAGGTAAGCACTACAAAGTTCCTGACAATGTTTACATTATTGCGGCAGGTAACCGAGAAGGTGATCGAGGTGTTACTTACAAGATGCCTAGTCCACTCGCTAATAGATTTATCCACATAGAAGTTCGACCAGACTACGAGACCTGGGAAAAGTGGGCAACTAAGAATCGTATCCACAAAGATGTAGTGGGTTATATTGGATTTGCCAAACAGGACTTGTTTGATTTTGATCCTAGAAACGCATCACGTGCCTTCGCAACGCCACGCACCTGGGAATTTGTATCCGACTGTTTACACGATTCTGATACTGATACAGAAACTATTACAGACATGGTTGCTGGTGCAGTGGGCGAAGGTATTGCTCTTAAGTTTATGGCGCATCGAAAGATTGCTGGACAGTTGCCCAAACCTGAAGAGATCCTTAACGGCAAAGTTAGTACACTTGAAATTAAAGAAATTAGTGCAATGTACTCTCTAACAATTGCATTGTGTTATGAGTTGCAGGACATCTATCGTAAGGTAGGTAACGACAGCAATGCACTAGATGCTTGGTATAAACAGTCTGACAACTTCTTTAAATTTATGATGGAAAACTTTACAACTGAGTTGGTTGTGATGGGTGCCAGAACTGCTCTTACTACTTACGAGTTGCCGTTTATCCCTAGCAAGTTAAAGAGCTTTGATGAATTCCACAAACGCTATGGTAAGTATGTGGTTAGAACAACGGAGAAGAAATAATGACTGCGACCTCTGAAAAAGACCTAGGTCAGGCAGAAATTTTAGGGCCAACAGATCCAGAAGTGGATGCAGAGGCAATAGAGCTTCTCATAACTGCTAGGGTAGGACTTTTACTAAAACATCCGTTCTTCGGCAACATTGCTACAAGGCTTAGCCTTGTTAACGCAGATGAGTGGTGCCCTACAGCGGCTGTCGATGGCAGACGTATGTACTACAACTCAAGGTTCATAGTAAAACACACGGTAGCAGAACTTCAGTTTTTGTTTGCACACGAAGTTCTACATTGTATCTATGACCACTTGGGAAGACGTGGTGACCGTGATCCGCAACTAGCGAACTGCGCACAAGACTATGTGGTTAATGATGATCTGGTACAACACCACATAGGTGACATGATTAAACCTTGTCTATGGGATCCCAAGTACCGTGGTATGAGTTGGGAAGAAGTATACGATAAGCTATATGACCAGATGGACAAAGTTAGTCTTGCGCAATTAGTCGAATTAATGTTAGACGAACACTTAGACGGTGAAGGTGAAGGTGGTGTTGGTGGCGACGGTGATGGTAAAGATGGTGACCAACAAGGAAAACGCCCAGCACTTAGTGATACAGAACGTGAACAGATTAAACAGGAAATTAAAGAAGCCATGTTAACTGCGGCTCAGACTAGCGGCGCTGGAAACTTACCGGCAGGCATTAAACGTTTAATTGAAAACATGACTGATCCTAAGATAAACTGGCGTGAGCTTATTGCACAGGATATTGCGGCATGTTTTAAGAACGACTACAGTTTTACTCGACCTAATAAACGTGGTGCTCACATAGATGCAATACTTCCTGGCATGATACCTGGACAAAAGATTGACGTTTGTGTTTTTAATGACTGCTCAGGATCAATGACAGACTCCATGTTACGTGATATCCATTGTGAAGTAAAAGGTATTATGCAGACATTTCAGGAGTTTGACTTACACCTAGGAACATTTGACACTGATGTTTACAATTTCCAAACGTTTACCACAGACAACATCGACGATATTGATCAATACGAAATGAAAGGTGGTGGTGGTACTAATTTTGAATCTGTCTACAACTTCCTTAAAGAACGTGACATTATGCCCAAAAAGTTAATTATATTTACAGATGGTTATCCGTATGGTTCATGGGGAGACCCTAACTACTGCGATACAATATTTGTAATTCATGGCAGTAACGACATCAATGCACCATTTGGCATCACTTGCCAGTACGAAGAGTACAAAAAGTGAATGTAGTAGCCAACCAGGGGGGACACAGTGTCCCCCCGCCCTTTCGACAATGTTAAAACATGGCATAATTAATCCGCTAAACGCACTGGATATCAGATGTGTGAGCTTTCGGCCGCCGCATTTTACCTGTACCACACTAGATGGACTATGGTGCGACATACGAGACATAGAAGACTACATTTATCGAAACCTAGAAAGTCGCTATTGTATAACATCAGTTACTATAGGCAATCAGGAGCATGTGGAGATAGGATTCGAAGACCACGCAGAAGCAAGTATATTTGGGCTAGTAATAAATCAAATAAACAGGCGTCCTGACTTGTTCTAGAAATTTTTATATAGTATAATACTGCTTTAAATAAGTATACATTAATTTAATGGAGAGTTAAACAAATGGCTAAGAAACGAGTCGAGCAACAACCAGAAAAGCAGAAGGCTGCGCCGACCCAATCAGAAGGACTACAACTAACTGACTTGCAAGTTATGATGCAAATTATCGATGTAGTCACACAACGTGGCGCAATTAAGGCAGATGAAATGTCTGCGGTCGGGGCCGTGTATGCTAAACTTAAAGCATTCACAGGCTCGTCCACTCAGGCTGCACCTGCTGAAACAGGTACCAAAGAAGCACCTGCTGAAGTAAAAGATGATTCTGGAAACGGAACAGACTAAGGAGATTATTATGATTAAACATGTCGGTAGACACAATAATGAAAGAGTAGCAATACTTTACAAAACAGTACCAGGGGAGGACCACATGGCATTAGTTGCGTACAGTGGAAAACTTCCTGCATTAATACACGATGAGGTTATGAAAACTCTGGAAAGTGAAATGGGGCAACAGGCTAAGGAACTTGCAGATGCTTTATTTAGAACCATTATGGCAGATGGTCGTAATGCATTAACCGCAATGCATGAGGAAGGACTAATTAAAAAAGTCCCTACTAATCAAGTTATCGTTACTCCCCGGGCAAATAGCCATGTAAGGTTAGACGAGCTTAATAGCATATTGAAAAAGATGGAAGCTGGCGAAGAAGCTATTCAAGAAATGGCTAATATAGATTCGCAACGTGGTGTGCGTGATCCGGCGAAGAGGCTAGAGCCAAGAGAAGTTGGAGAGCCTGCTAATTCAAGAGCAACGCCAGTGCAAGTACAGGCACCACAAGACGGTGCATTAACAGATGTGGATATTGCAAGGGGTTATAGAGACCAAGCAACACGCATGCAAGTGGAAGCCAAAGCTATGGTAGCAGAGGCGGCAAGACTCACGAAAGAAGCACTTAAAATAGACCCTTTGACCAATGCCAAAAAAACTACAAAGAAAAAAACAACGGATCGTAAAGTTAAGTCCTAATGGTGAACATAGTTGGAAGCGTATTCTAGAACAAATTGACAAAAAAGAAGTTCCTGTTGAAATATTAAAGTCTGTGGAGATTACCTTAAATGATGGTACCATAGTAGAACTTTCAATGAAGGAACTTACAAGTCAAGGCTTGAGTTATAAAGATATAGAATCTGCTCTCAACGACCGCATGGATAAAATGGGCGACTTAATTAAAAATGTGGACTTCTTTGTGGACATTGAAAAAGTGGAAGCAGAAGTCCAACCAAATACTGACAAGCTGTTAAAAGGCTTATGATTAAGGCTATATTTGCAATAGACGCATTCGGCAACATGGGATTTAATAACAAGTTGCCTTGGCCTCCGTGTAAAGAAGACTTTGCTTGGTTTGCGAATAATACCAAGGACAAAACAGTCATCATGGGTCGCAAAACGTGGGACAGTGTTGGCATGCCTACCCCGCTACCTGGTAGACGTAATATTGTTGTTTGCAAAAATAGATATTATAAAGCCGCAGGTGCAGAAGTCTGGACCGACAACTGGCTGGAACGTCTAGAACGTTTGGGTCATAATGACCTCAATGATGTCTGGGTAATAGGCGGAGTTAGTCTATTAGAACAGGCTAGGCCTCTTATTAAACAGTTTTATGTCACTAGATTTAAAGGTGTCTACCGAGCAGATACTACGTTAAACACACGAACTTATTTTGAAGGCTTACAATGTCGCACAATAGTGCCCAGTAAGGAAAACAATCAAATAAATTTTGAGGTGTGGATTCCATGGTTAAGCCAGGCTACAGGGTGGGGATCCAATGGTTGAGTACCTAAGGAACTTAACGCATGTTTTATACAACGGTGATAAACGCACAGACAGAACAGGTGTAGGCACTCGGTCGATATTTGGTTTACAAATGCGTTTTGATTTACGCAAAGAATTTCCTGCGGTAACTACTAAGCGGCTTGCCTGGCGTGGTGTTGTTTCAGAACTGCTATGGTTTCTAGAAGGTTCTGGAGATGAACGTAGACTAGCAGAGATACTGCATGGTACACGTGACACAGACAAGAAAACCATATGGAGTGCTAATGCTGATGCAGACTACTGGCAACCCAATGCAAAGTATGAAGGTGACCTAGGTAGAGTATACGGAGTGCAGTGGCGTAGTTTTAGAGGTGCCCGTGCTGAGAAATCTATTAGAACATTTAAAGGCATAGAACACCATTCATATGATGACACAAACTTAGTAACATTTGAAGTAGATCAAATTACCGCATTATTAGAAGGTATTAAGTCTGATCCGAACAGTAGACGTCACATCATTAGTGCATGGAATCCTGCAGACTTGCCTGCAATGGCACTACCTCCCTGTCATGTCATGAGTCAGTTCTACGTAAACAACGGTGAACTTAGTTGTCAGATGTATCAGCGTTCAGCAGATATGTTTTTGGGTGTACCATTTAACATTGCCAGTTACAGTTTGCTAACACACATGATAGCACATTGCTGTGACTTAAAGGTAGGTGACTTTGTACACTCGATAGGCGATGCACACATTTACAATGACCACGTAGATCAAGTCATTGAACAACTTGGTAGAAAGCCACTACCAGGACCTAAATTAGTATTAGATTGTGAATCAAAAAACATCTTAGATATCAAAATGGAACATATTAACTTGCTGGACTATCAGAGTCATGCACCAATATCTGCTTCAATGGCTGTGTGATGTGATGGGATGTAGCAGTGTATGTATCTAGTACACCAGTTTGTTATAGACGCCAGTGCGCATTCACTAGTCTCTCACTCTCCGCATGAACTTGATTTTGAAAGATATGCAGGTTGGGAATTTGTTAGATGGTTGGATGCTACAGAAGATGGAAAGTTATATAAACGACACATTAATTTACCTGTATCACTAGAACTAATATACAACAACGATAGCGTAGGTGTAAAAGTATATGCACCGTTGACCCAAGAACAAGCAGTATTTTTTGAACTTATAAAAACAAATGACTAGACATACCGATCTCCCAGTATTAGTAGTTGGCGGCAATGGTTTCATTGGCAGTCGCATTACACAGAACTTGGTAGCAAGTTTAAAATGGAATCCTATTGTAGTGGACAATCAGGAAGACTATGGTATACTAGACCGAACCCAACTCAGTAAGCTACACCGACTTAGGCGATGCACAAGACTGCTAGAGAACTCCAGTTACGATGTACACAATATCAGTATCATGGAGTTTAACAAGATGGAAACTATGTTTAAAAAGTGTCAACCACATAGTGTTATCCATCTTGCCAGTTACCCAAGACAAAAAGTAGTTAACGCCAATCCTTTAAAGGCAACAGGCGTGATGTGTGATGCACTGGTTAACATGCTAGAGCTTGCAGTAAAGTACCAGGTAAAACATTTTATGTACTTTAGTTCAAGTATGGTATATGGTGATTTTAATGACAGAGTTAACGAGAATGCCGTGTGTGCCCCAAAAGGTCAGTATGCCATTATGAAACACATGGGCGAGCAACTAGTACGTGACTACCATATCAGGCATGGGTTACAATACACAATTATCAGACCCAGTGCTGTATACGGACCTTTAGATGTAGAAGATCGTGTTGTTAGTAAAATGTTATTAAATGCATTGCGTGGTAAAGAAATACAGGTAAACGGTCCTAATGAAATATTAGACTTTACATACGTAGACGACATAGGCAAACAGATTCCCATAGTGCTAAATGCACCCTACACCAACAACGGTATTAATCAAACATATAATTTAACTGCCAGTGAAATTGATGCACGTACACTGTTAGACTGTGCAAAAATAATTAAGAAAATCGTACCTGGAACACAAATTGTGATTAACGAGCGAGATCAAAGTTTTCCCCAACGTGGCAGATTAAACAACAACAAGATTAATATGTACTTTGAGAACGTTAAAAGAACACCACTAACCACAGGACTAGTGGCATATCATTCCTGGCTTGTCAAGAACTTTGAACTATTCAATAACTAAAATAATACCGCAATGATTCCGTTTACAGACTTATACGCACAGTACCAAGAAGCAAAAACAGAAATAGACCAAGCCTATCACAGAGTAATGACTACGTCTAGTTATATTACTGGTCCAATTGTAGATGAATTTGAGACTGCATTTGCTGAGTACGTAGGAGCAGAAGCATGTGCCAGCACAGGTAGTGGTACAACTGCCTTACTTTGTGCATTACTAGCATGTGGAATACGAGACGGAGAAGTAATTACGACTCCGTTAACTTTTGTTAGCACTAGTGAATCAATATTATGGACAGGTGCTAAACCAAAGTTTGTAGACATCGACAACAACTATCAAATAGACGTTGACAAAATAGAAGCAAAGATTACAAGTCATACTCGTGCTATACTGTACGTCAGCCTTTATGGTCAGACACCTGATGTAGATAGACTACGTGAGATTGCAGACCGATATAACTTATATCTGATTGAAGATGCCGCCCACAGTATTGGCAGTAGTTATAAGGGCAAGCCTGTTGGCTCACTTGCTGACTTAACTTGTTTTAGTTTTAACCCTGTTAAGAACTTGGGTGCCGCAGGTGATGCAGGCTGTATTACAGGCAGAGCTGACTTAATTAAACGAGCACGTATGTATAGAGACCATGGTCGCCAAAACAAATGGGATTATGAACTACAAGGTATCAATGCTAGGATAGACAATTTCCAAGCTCTTGTAGTATTGGCTAAGTTAAAATATTTAGACTCTTGGTTAACTAAAAAACGTGAAATATGCAACAGATACACCCAAGAACTTAAGGATTATTGCCCTACACCTACTGAATTTGCAGACAGTTACCACACATACTATGTTTATGTAATACAAGTACCTGAAAGAGATGCATTTGTCAAATACATGCAGGACAACGGTGTTAGTGTTAACGTACACTACCGTGGACCACTGCATAAGCAACCAGTATTTTTATCATACGATGTTTGTCCAAACACAGATAGAATTGTGGAAAGTATTGTAAGTTTGCCTTGCTATCACACTCTAACAATAGAACAACAAGACACAATTACAGGATTAACAAAAGCATGGTTAAAGTCGCACTAGTAGGAGCAGGCTACTGGGGTAGCAAAATACAGGCTAGCCTAAGTAACAACAAGTCTGTTACAGACACAGTAATTATAGATATTCGGAATGGCGACTCACTGGATGACATTCCCATTGAGTACAAGTGTGCTATTGTGGCAACTCCACTTTGGGATCATTTTGATACAGCACGAGAATTATTACAACGTGGCTTTGATTGCTACATTGAAAAGCCACTTGCAGAAACTAAAGAACATTGTGAACAATTGCGTGACATGTTGGATGATCAGATTCTAATGGTAGGACATATCTTTTTATACCATCCAGGATTAGACATTGTCAAACAAAATCTAAATCAGATAGGCAAAGTAAAACACATCACTAGCCAACGTTTAAACTGGGGTATATACCAAACTAAGACAACACCATTGCTAAGTTTGCTACCACACGATGTCAGTATTGTGCAAGACATATTAGGCATTGATCACAAACTGCTGAATGTCGTACATAACAGTTTTAACAATGACCAACAGCCAGACTATGTAAGTTTTAATTTGCAGTTTGGGGACGTCACATGCAACGTTACAGGCAGTTGGTATTGGCCAGAGCGTGTGCGTAAGTTAACAGTTATCGGAACTCAGGGACATATTGTCTGGGACGACGTCATAAACATGGTCAGTATCTATCAGGGCACTGTGGAAGATAAAAAACTTACTGAGTTAACAGTGTTAGATTGTTTAACACCTGACATGTCTGTGACACCATTAGAAAGAGAAATCGATCACTTTATAGATTGTGTTGTTACTAGAAACACACCACGTAGCGATGTTAACAATGCTATAGAGGTTGCCAGTTTGCTTGACGAAGTTGCAACTTACCTAGGCTAGGATCATCCACACTATCATACAAACCTGCAAAGTGTTCACGCAACCAGGTCCACAAAAAGGCTTGTTGTAATGCATCACTGTCGTCTGCATTAGCACGATAAAATTCTACACCGTCTCTCGCACCACGTGTGCACCACTCTGCATAATCACCGTTAGCACTTTTAGTCCAGGTACGTAGTCTATATTCAGTTTCTACATCTTGCGTTTGTGAATTAAACTGTGCAAGTTTTGCGCCTTCTCTAAATGCAGTACGCCAAGTTTGGTATGGGTTTGTGTTGAATCTAGCAACCGCACTAACCAGTGGAACAACCTCATGTCGAAAACTCAGTGTGTAGTCTACGCCAAACTGTTTTGCAGATTTTACCATATCGCAATTATACATAACAATACCCATGTGACCATAGCATAGTCCGTTCATGGGATTTTCAGCGTGGAAGATATAGTGCTTGGGTTGTTGTAAGTAATCCGGAACAACATCAAATTTAAAGTCTGGGTGTAGTTCTGTTTTAGCAAACACCATATAACACCAGGGAGTTCTACTGATCTCAGCCGCCTGTCGCAGAGCATTTTCCATACCATCAACACCGTGCAGTCTCTGACTAGATGGGAACCGTCCATGTAGTTTGTTCCAGTTTTCATCAGCATTCGTTTCGTCATAACTTATAAACACAATATCCTGTTTAGATTCCGATAGTGTCTTGTGCTTAGTTATATAAGGGTAGTCGTATACTTGCTCACTGACGTGTTGTCGCACTTCTCTAGGGACCTGAGCAACCGAGTTACTCTGTGTAAACGTATGCACGTCACGGTCTTTGACGGCCCAGAGCTTGGGTGTGTGGGATATAGAGCACTCATATGGTGCAAATAGTACGTAGGGATCCGTAAATTGGTTATGATTTACAGCATCTACTAGTGTATCCTGGTTGTATACAACTGTAGGCATACTCTCTCTGGGCACGACAACGTCTTCAACATAGTGTACAGTGTCATACCAGTCTAGTAGTTTAATCCTGTCAGATTGTTCTCTGAAAGACTCTACATTTACCAGGAAGGTATCACCAAACGTTTGCTCATTACTGGCAAATGCATGCAACATTGTGCTTTGCCAGGTCTCTGGATGCCAGTTAAAATCAAAATTACTGTAGTCACATAGTGTAGTTACTACCCAGATATATTCTGTAGTAGCCGTGGCACAAATTCGCTTGATTATGTCTAAGTAAGACCCTACAAATCGTGTTTTTTTAACCACCAAACCTCTGTTTTTTAGTGTGTCTAACTTTGCTGTAGTGCTATCAGTCATAAAGTCTATTAGATATACTTCAGTGTCTGCTCTACGTTTAACCTTGCGAGTCATACTAGTATACTTCTTGACTGTGGCACCAGGCACTGTGTACAACAAGCCACTGGTCTTCTGATGCTCAGTAGCAAACTCATATATAAATGCTGATTGCGTGGGATCTGGGTGCCAGCTAAAGTCTACATCCTCAATGTCTTTAGGCACAGTCCAGTTTGTCTTATCTGATAGTGCTGTTACAACAACGTCGCTTGTAAACTTATTAGGACCCGTACCATAAGTTACTCCACTTGCCCGTTGATGCTGGCTGGGAAAGTGGTATGTAAATTCGGTTTCTAATGGATCTGGGTGCCATGTTGTGGCAACCGTTTCAAGGTCTATGTTTTTAGGAAATGTAAACAAGTGCGGATGCTGTAAACGTTCGCACTGTTGATCGACGTTGTAGAAATGATCAGCGTTGACATTGCCTTTCTTTACAAGAAAAGTATACCCGTGTTTTTGCCATTGATCACCAAAAACATGTGTAAAGTTTTGCTCCCAGTTATTAGGACGATAATAGAAGTTAAATTTACGGTAATTGTTACCACCATAAATATACCAGTAGCATGATGTTTTACTTAACTGATCGGCAACCTCCAATGACTCCGCAAATTTCTCGTGCGGAAACAAACCGGGCTTAGGTCCAAAATAGAATATATCGTACATGTATAACCTTAATAATCACTATGATAGCATATGGCAACTAACATTGCAACGTTTTAATAACCCACGAATTAATTACTTTATGCCTTTTGGTGCAACTGGGATAGAAGATATTGAGCAACGGTTTGTGAGCATAGGTGGAGTTGATTGTAGTATCTTTGCGTATGACCAAGAGCCTTTACTAAAGTTATTTAATCCCAGCGTATTCTTTAAAATACAAAGTGACAGTCACGCAGACGGGCTAAAGTGGACTATACTACTGAACACAGAATTACATAGTGATCCCAAAGACGATATTCTAAAAAGATTTAGAATGATAGACTGTTATTATTTCCACCACGCTCTTGCGGCGGCAGACTGGTACCGAGGAGGCAATTACTGGCATGAGATTAAACCGGTGGCTAGTAGAGTTATTAAAAATAAATTTATTACATTTAACAGACTAACCAGTAATGACAGGGTGTATAGATCTCTGTTAATTAACGAGTTATATAAACATGACATTCTCAGAGAAGGATTAGTAAGTTACAGTAAGCAATGCCCAATGGGAGGAGACTATAAAGTAGAAATAATGCATAGCAAACATATCCCAGACGGTTTAAAACTAGAGGCACTGTTTAATATAGGAAAAATAAAAGACGAGTTAAGGATAGATATACAGGGAGAAATTCCTAATCAAAGTTTTAATATTAGTTGTATTCCAGAATGCATGGAAACATTTTTATATGTTGTTACTGAAACTTGTTACTGGGGTCGTAAAAAACACCTAACTGAAAAAATATTTAAACCTATAGTCACAATGAACCCGTTCCTACTAGTCGGACCTGCTCATAACCTTGCATACCTTAAGAGTTATGGGTTTAAGAGTTTTGATAAGTGGATAGATGAATCTTATGATTTAATAGAAGACGATATTAAGCGTATGGAAGCTATAGGCAACGAACTAAAGCGTATAGCAAGTCTGGATTTTTACCAACTTAAACTAATCTACTATGATATGCAGGCAGTCTTAGAGCATAACAGAGACTGGTTCTACAGTCAGGACTTTATTAAGTCAGTACACACCGAACTTATAGATAATTTTACTCAGGCATGTGACGAACTTCAACATCGCACTGCTTTAAAAAATCAACACCCTTAGTGTCTCGATATTCCGTTGCATAGTATACTTCTTTTATACCAGCCTGGTATATACCTTTTGCACAATCTAAACAAGGACTGTGCGTGATAAACATTGTGGCACCTTCACCGCCTCCGTTAGATTTTGCTAACTTCAATAGCGAGTTCATTTCAGCATGAAGTACTTCGGGTTTACTTTTTAACTTAGAATATTTGCCATAAGCAAATGTCCAACCTGATTCTGTTAATGCAGTATAATCGTGCCATGGATTGTCTTCCATTTCCTCAATGGTGTTTTCGCAATTGTTATCCCAACCGCTCGGCATTCCATTGTAGCCACATCCTATTATCATGTTGTCTTTTACGACAATAGCGCCTACTTGTAGTCTACGTGCTGTACTACACTCCGCAAATGCATGCGCAGTTTTCATATAGGCTTTTGTATGTTTTTCTTTCATTATAAGTGTTCTTTGTCTATGTAGTTGTGCCAAAATATTAAACTGTACCTAACACTGTTAGGTACAACATCAAACTCTCTGCTGTGCATGGTTTTTTGACAGTCTTGCATTACCCAACCGTAGTTGTTTCTATAAGGCAAGGTAAACAACAACTCTTTATTGTTGTTCAACATACTTGTACCATTTGTTTTATGCAACTCTCTAGTTAGGAATATTTGCCCTTGTGCTTGGCCGGCGTTTTCTTGGTGTGCAAGCAATGGACCAAACCCGGGGTAGTCAGCCCAAAGATTGCACTGCACGAATTCCATTTTTAGAGGACCTTTTCCCTGTTCTTGTAGGTAAACTTGCATGGGCTGTAAGAACCGCGGATCACGTAGTATTGACTCTAGTTTTTTAAAAGTGTCAGTGTTGCCTTTGTGTATTTTACGAAGATCAGTCCACTCAGCATACTGCCAATCTTGGGCATGTGTTTCTGAAGTTTCGCACATGGTCAACAACTCTTCTATTAGATCATCTGGGAAAAAGTTATCCACCAACAGTACCTGCAACTTGTCAGGATACATAAATGTGTTAACTATCAAAGTTTACCTTCAGATCTGAGTCTAGCTCTAATTTCTGTTGCACTTATATTGTGTATTTCTTCACCAAGATCATGTTCTGTAAATGTGTACCCGACGCCACGCCCGTAACTGATATCAACTATGTTGGGCACTTGCATTATAATGTATTCCTCACCATATGTAAAGCCTTCTTCAAACAGTCCTTGAGTGATCTTGTTTTTTACGATATTGAAGTTAAATGGATTATCATCCTGTACAGTTGAGGTACGGTTAGCACCGGCATCCTTGCCAACAATACCACCCACGTCTCTAATCATAATACATACTTGTCCTGTTTCTAACAGTGCTTTTTTAAACAATGCCGTGTGTCCTGGGTGCCATGGCTGCCACCTCCCAAGTAGCATAGTGGTTGGCTTCTGATTATCAAACTTCATTATTCTTTCACTCCATATTTTATATGCGTGTACCAAACACGCTCGTGTGCATAGTACAACACAAATTTAATTACCAAATCTGCCGCAAATACCAGACCCACTGCTTTAGCTGGTAAGCCAAACCACCATGCTATAATAACAGTAACCGTGCTGGCAATTATTCGCCATGTAACTGCTTTTGCTAAATGTCGTCTTGCTGAAACCATGTTATGTCATCCTTTGTAGTACTGCCCACATAATTGCACCAGTAATCACTGCGCTTGTTAACAGTGCTGTATAAAATCCAAAACTGTATAACCAAACAAACATAGGAAAAAACATAAGACTCAGCGCAACAAAAAACACAGTCTCGTAACTAAAGGTACGAAATGTTTCAAAAGGCACACCTGCGTGGTGCATCAATACCAATGTAATAACACTTACAAAAGGAATGCCCATAATAAACGCTCCCAGTGTGGGAGTTCGTTGTGCAATAGTGCTGACTATGCCTATTAGCAAGCCACCTATTAGACTTTTAATTACAATATCAATCAGCATTTCTTTCCATGTACTTTTGTATTATCTCTGTAAAAAAGGCCACAAGTACTTGCTTACGATTTCTAACAATTCTTTGTGTGTGTCATCAAACCATTCCGCAACATGATAATCATATTCGTCTTGTTCTAAAGGCTCAAACATTTTGTTTGTATCTTCAAATCTACCTTCTTTAATTGTGTCCATCCAGATGGTGTAGTCTGCACCAAAGCCTGCTCTTGCTTGTTTTGTGGGTGCAATAAAGTCTGCTATACAGATCTTACCTGCCTTGACAATGCCGTCTGCCAGATACTTCATGCGTAGTGCTTGTCGCATACGCCCTTCTGGTGAAAAATCCCAGTCGTCGTATTCTTTTCTAACAGCGTCAGCGTTGATATGTACTGCACTAATTAGTTTAGCAAATGGTTCTGCTAGTGTAGTTTTACCACTACCGGGTAATCCGCAAATTAAAATTTTCATTGAGATGTTTCTCCATTCGTTTTGCTATTGCCTGATGTCCTGCTTCTAATGGGTGACCACCAGGACCTTTGTCACAATTGTAAGTCATTTGTGTCAGTGGCTCCAGGAATGTTTCTGTGTCTAAGACGCCGCCGACGGCGTAAAACATGCTACGTTTTTCTAGAATGGTATTCATTGAAGTCATAACGTAAGGTTGTTCCATTCTTTTAAAATGATTCTGTAGTGCGATTATCTGAGTTATAGTTCGTTGCCACGCATAGTTATCATCATAAAATTCTTTGTAGTACTTATCTAGCCACTTCTTGTCGACCTTGTTTAAGCGTTGTGTGCTGGGATTAACCCCTTGAATATCGGCACCACATATACTTAAATCTACCCTACCACGTTCTGTCCATTGTACTATAATTACATCATACCGTTCCCAGACAGTTCGCTCGACGGCTGTTGTAAATATCCAGTCATTACTTGCACCAGACTTTCCTAAGTTAAGAACGTCTACGCCATAAAAACTATCTGCTAGTAAATTGGGCCAGGCGTTTCTGGTATCTGATAATTCTTCCCCGTAGGTAAAACTATCACCTATACATAGAATCATTTGTAGATAAAAGGATCCCTCTTACGAAGTTCTTTAAGTTTTTTACGATATGCTATTTCTAATTTAATCCTGTTTACTATATTGCGTAACCATGTCATTGAATGTGTCCTTTATAAGTTCTGCGGCAGCCGTGTGTGCTGATTCTCTTGGGTGTGTTGTATACATAGGGTATTTATTTTCCACAGCCCATTGGTAAAAACCTCTGGGAGCAACTGTTTCTCCCTGATGTGTGCCTTTGGGAAACCAAAAAAACTTCTCCCAGTCTATACTGTTATAAACTGCGGCAATACTGGGGTCTCTACCTTGTATATTATGATTATCCATAATACAGTTATCAGCGGCAGTAAACATATAAGGTATTGACATTTGTTTGAGGTACATTTGTAGGTATAGTATCTCTTTAAGAGTAGTGTATGTTTTCCAATACATGTCAGCACCTACATGTTTAAAGTACGACTTAGCAAAGTCTGAAACTCCTGTGAGTCTCGCCCTCTCATTATGCTTGTTCTGCAATGTCTTTTGTTTGTGATCAACTTCAAAAAAGTAAACGCTGGGGTCAAAATCATCATCTTCAGCAACCCAAGGACTAATGTTATACCAGTGACCACTGCGTTGACCAGTGTCGTAGTTAAATTTAAATTCGTACCTAGCAGGAAAAGTCCACTGTACTATTACACCACATCTACCTATCTGAGATATTTCATTAATGACATTACGAGCAATACCTTGGTTACTCCAGCCGGGGCCAGCAACTAATCTATAGTCATGGTCTTGACTTAACAGTGCGGGCCATGTAGATGCACTACCGGTTTTAACGTCCCAGTCTTGTAATTCGACTCCGTGTATAAAACTACAACCGCCTGCTACTATAATCATATCCGGGTTTCATCATTTCAATTTGATTGTGTTTGTAATTGTGGTCTGACCAACAGTAATCGAACTCTCCCACAACATTATCTATTTCTATTCTGTATATGTCCAAGTGCTTACTCAGGTGTTGCCACACTGTTTGTGGATGTGCTGTTCCAAATGCTGAACGTAAGTCTATCTCACCTAACTCCAGATAACCTAAACTCAATGAACTGTCTTCAGTATTCATGTTGTTGTCACCAAGCCACTTGTCAAACTCTGTCATTTGTTTATTATGCCAATCAAAGTCTCCTCCTTTGACAATGTCTACACCCCACTCTACATCGAACTCACCTGACCAGTACTGCAAATGTGTTATGGCGTCACACACTGTGTCTGTAAGTTTAGGTGCATGTTCGTCTCTAAACACTTCCATAAGTGTTTTACCAATCTGTGTCCAGTGCATGTAGACTCCACCAAATTTCCTATCGTATCCGTTAGTTAAAAAGCCTTTGCGATGTTCGTCTTGTAACTGGAATCTATTTGCGTGTAAGAACGTTGTTATCTGACTAGGACGCACAAACTGTGGTGTTGTTGCTAGTTTACGTTGACTTAGTACTAGACTTTCTAGTTCATGACAGATATTGTTTAACTGTCTGATTGCATACTTTGTGTCGTAGTCTGCTAGTATGTAATACTCACTTAAGTGTTCTACTGTGCCTTGTAAGACTTCAAAATGATTGTGTAACTTGTTCATTACTTCATGCTTAATACCTAATCCCAAGTTAGCATCATTATATCCTACAGGATACTCGTCTCCAAATCGTATTACGTCAGGTGTAAAGTAATCTTCAATTACATAACTATCTAAGCCCATGTGTTGCCACGTGCGACTGGCATTAAACATGTTGATCTGAAACACTACTTGATTTAGTTCGTTACACAGATAGGTTAAGTTGCGTGGACTATGTGGGAACCCCATAAAGCAAAAGTTTTTTTCTAATAACTTTTTGTTACGCAACTCATGCGTCAGTGCTGATCGCCAGTCTCTTGCAAGTCTAGAATCGTTTAAGATAATGTCATAGTCTAGTGTCTGAGTCTTCTGAAACGGATTACGCAGTACTACTTTAACTTTCGATTGATTGCCACCACTCATATACGTCTGGTCTCGCTTTTAGAATTTCGTCTATTGTTATTGAATCGTTACGTATTTCTTCTAATTGTAACATACGATGCTTGCCTTTTGCAAGACCTTGTTGGTATTCTTCTGGCCACTGCTCTGCAAACGTTGGTCTTGTTTTTAGTTGAGTTAAGACATCACGTAATGCTCCGCTGGTTTTTGGCACTATTTCATCAACCCAATCATCTAGTAGTTTTCTTGGCAGGGCAAGCGGGCTCATTATAATGTCAGGTGAAAAACTAAAGATAACTTTAGCCAATATGCCTACCCCGTTCTCTTGTGCGAACTTCACAATGTTTTCAACTTCAAACATGCCCAGTAACGTGAGAGTAAAGTCTACACGTAGTTGTCTACTATGTTGTGTTATCTGTTTTACTTGCCTAAAGTTTTCCTGCCATTCAGCCCAATTTAAACCTGTACGTATATATTCACCTATTTTGCCTGTGCCATCTATACTAGCACATATCTGCCAGTCACGCAACTCACTCAATATGTCGCATAAGTTAGCGCCTTTGTATTTTATTCTACTTAGGTTTGTATTATAACGTGCGTATACCTTGGCGCCGTCGCCTTGTTCTACAATCTGCTTCATGTACCGCCAGTGTTGCTCGTACATTAAAGGCTCACCACCCACCCAGTATATTTCTTCTACTCTACTTTCGTCTACTGCTTTGGCAAACTCACGTTCTATCTGGTCGTCTTGGTATTTAGATATCTGTTCACGTATGTCTGGCTTCATCCAGTTGTTTTTAGGATTGGACCAATCTATCTGATCATGTTTCTTTTGTTCTGATTCCCAGCTAGAACTTAACATGTCGCCACAAGTACGACACTTAAAGTTACATAAGTTGCTAAACCTATAATCAAAACTAACAGGCTTTAATGCTGTAGAGCCATCATAACCGGTCATCCAGGCTACATTCTGAAACTTATCTTTAAACAAATTCCAAAAGTAGTCCTTGTATACGTCTGTGTTTAGTAACTTGTTATTGCATACGTCACACTCGGGAAGAGTTTCGCCATTCATCATGCGTCTGCGTACACTACGCATATGCTCGCCATTCCACCAGTCATCTAATGATTGTGGATTGTACTTGCCTGTGCCAGACTTAGTGTCTATATACTGTGTAAAGTTTTGCGCTGGCTCTCTACTGGCACAGCACATACGTCTTTCTGTCTGTGGACTTAGATATGTGTGTACCCAAGGCGCCATACAAAAACTTGGACTAGGTGAGGCTAGATATTTTAATGGAAACACTTTAATCATAATCGTATTTACACAATCAAGTAAGGGAACAAACTTCTCCAGTCAGTCGCTCGACGTCTGTCAAGTTCGTCTAGATAAATGTGTAAATTTTCTATCTGTTCAGAATCGTGTTGGCTAACTGTCTTTAATTGTTTTTCTAACCCCCGTAGTCTAACAAAAACCTCACGTTGTTCTATTGTGCCTTGCTTTAGTGTATCGTATATACGCTTAAAGTCTTGTTGCCACATACTGTAAGAAAAAATCTTGGGGTGTAGGTATTGTTCTGGCCCAATGTAAAATTCAAAATAGTGTCCGATGTGTTTGTTGTCGTTATAGCGATTAACAACTTCGATCAGTTCGGGCATGGTTTTAATGGTCATGTTTGTTATTGTCTGATTAATGTTTAAGTTAAGCCAATCAGACTGTTGACTTGCCCATGCTAATCGCTGTTCAAATAGTTCTAAGTCCAGGCCACGCCTGACAAATTGTGCTGGCTCTCCCCAACAGTCTATGCTTGCTGTTAGGTCAAACCCTTTAATCGGTAGATGTTTTATTCTCTCGATGTAATTAATCCAGTGTTTTTCTGGCGCATTCATGTTACTGAAAATACCCAATCGTAGTTCACTGTTAGGCTTGCGCTCCAGTATATCTAAAATGTCAGTCATCAGTCGATGTTGTATAAACGTCTCTCCACCTAATAGATGTAGTCTGCGTAAGTGTTGAACATTATCTGTTAACCAATCTAAAAATTTAGCATATAACGCTGTGTTATCCTGCTTGTTTGGTAGTGTATTTTTTAACCAAACACCCTTTTGTTTAAACTCACCGTATCTATTATTCTCTTGTTCTATCTGACTGCTTAGGTTACTGTTGCAGTATATGCAACTAAAGTTACAGGTGTTATCTGCAAATATTTCCTGTATACGTTGTGTTATATACAAACTCCTGGTGTCAGTATCTAGTTCCAACGGTGTTAATCCTGGTATTAGGTTATTGTGATGTCTATCGCTGTGTCCACCTGCCGCTTCTATATCTCTACAATATTCACACCCATTACCAGGCCATTTGCCTTCAAGCATCTGCTCACGTGCCAGAATTTTATTTGGTCCGTTGTGTAAGTTAAAATCATCTACACTTATATTGTCCCAGCTTGCACGGTGGCAACTGCTTGTCCTCGCTTCATTAAGCCATAGTGTGTTCCAGGTCCACTTGCTCTGACATGAGGTTGCTGTCTTAATAGGAAAGTATTTGCCCTGCTTGGAAAACTGCCGTACAAAGTCTGTAATCTCTTGGTCTATGCTATCTATGCCGGTGGTTGCTCCAGCAACAAAGTCGACCCATTGGGGCCAGTTTTCGCCTTGGTGTTCTAGGTAGTCTGCTTGATCTATATTAGATCTCATAACCCATGGCCCGTGCTATCTCTGGATGGGTATCTGTAAATTTCTCTTTACGCCACTTGTCTGCTAGATACATACGTTCATCAAACATAGGTAACTTATCGCCTGAGCCGTTTTCAATAAAACGTATTACGTTATCTACTTCAGTCTGATACTCTGGCTTCCAGTCTATGCTTTGTAATTTTACTTTAACCAGTGCTTGTGCGGCAGGTGTCATGTTCTTAATACACATCTCTGCAGGATCATGTAACATGTTAAAGTAGACAGTACCAAAGCCCTGCTTGTCTGCCCAGTCTAAAAGTTCGTTTATGTAGTAGACGTTTTGTATATTAATAGTAAAACAGAGTTGTGTAGTAATGTTTGTTACTTCTTTCTGCACTCCATGCACACGTTTAATAATCTCTTCTGCACGATTCCACTTAGCGCCGTAACGTTCGTATTCAAAACGCTTGCCAACATTGTCTATACTAAATGCAATATCTACTCTACCAAACTCTCGCCATATGTCTACAAACTCCTCGTCCCAGGTTGTGGCGTTTGTATTGTAATGTATATCTATATGCTTGCTGTCGCCTGTTCGAATAGCAGTTTTAAGTAAGTTAAAATGTTCTTTAATTAAGAAAGGTTCGCCGCCAGTAAATTCAAAGTACTTGATATTAGGCAACAGTGTTTCTAAGTTCTGCCAAAAGACCGGTGACTTACGAGGCCACTGACCTTCCCGTAGCATTGTGCGTGCTAGGTGATTTTTATTGTCGTGATCTTCTGTAACGTAGTCTATTTCTTCCTGGGCCCATTTGCTTGACGACCATGAGCCACATATACGACACTTTAAGTTACAGATGTTACCCAGTTTTAAATCTATAAACCACAGTTGGTCGGGGTTGTCATTCTCCCAGTCAATTTGCTTATACAAGTCTCGAAGTCTAACCTCACTGTTAATACGTTTACTGTCTCTGCCAGCATCTTCTTCTGCCCAACAGCGTTTGCAAGTTGCAGGCTTCTCTCCACGTCTAAACTGTTGCCGTAAGTCTTGCATGTACTCACTTGCATAAATCTCTTCCAGTGTGTGTTCAGACATTTTGTACTTTGTGCCATCTGGTTTGATTATCTCATCATCTGCAAGACAACATGGTCGAGCAGTACCGACTGGTGATGTTTCAATGCTTATCCAGGGCAAGCCACAAATTGTGTTAGGCAGAGACATTTAGGTCCTTGAACTCAGGGAATGTTTCCCAGAAGTTTTCATTACGTATGCCATCTAGTTTTGCTATTTGTTTCTCAAACTCAGGCCATTGTTTGTAATTGTCCTGTGCATTTATTAAACTTAAAATACTCTTGTAACCGTTAGTAGCACGACGTAATCTATCCTTAGGGTCTAACCATTCTATGTGTTTTTCATAGGCAGGCGTAATTACTCGGTCCTTAAACTCTTGTGGGAATATGTCTGGTCTGTACCAATCAGGTGACTGACATATGTTAATGTTCCAGTCCTTTGCTGTAATTAGTCCTAGGTTTGTCCATTCTTTGTGAAAATCTAGTACATGTAAAACATTCATGGCACTAATAGTTGAACTCACATAAAAATCTACGTGAGGTACTTTAGCCATCATCTGAAATCTATTTTGAATAGCCTGTTCCCAGTCAGTTCCTTTACGTATAAGTTCTGCTTGTGGCCCCATTGCATCTAAACTGGCACCTACACTTACATTTTTAAAATGTTTCCAGTAGTCATATACGTGCTTGTCTTTAAAACGCATTTCACTAAAGTTAGTGTTGTACTGAATACGCACATCTGTTTTACCATGCTCTATTAGTTTCTCTAATAGGTAGTAGTGTTCCTTCATTATTAGCGGTTCACCACCTGCAAAGTATACCTGCTCTAAATGTGGAATATGTGGTTCCATTTGTTCTAGCATGGAAGACTCATCACCAGCAGTGTACTCTACACGTGCCATATCTCTGCCTAATACGTCTGGCTTTTTACCATATAACTTTACATGGTCATTATACCAGTTACTGCTAAAGATAGGACCACAACTTCTACAGCTAAAGTTACACAGGTTACTGAACCTGACATCCCAATAGCGTATCTTAAATTCTTCGTGATGTCCATCTGACGCAGTTTGTTTTATTTCATGTACATTGTGTCCGTAGGTTTTATTAGCATCGTTGCGCATACTGAATGCTCCGTGTTGTTCACGTTCGTAACAATTTTTGCATTCTTTACAGGGTTTGTCATCTAACATGTTACGGCGCATCTGCTTGTATGGATCTTGATTCCATACTTCTGCCATTGTGTTCTTACGTAGATCACCAACTGGGCTCCAGTAATCACTTAAACAGCACGGATAAGCTCTACCATCCGGAAAAGCATGCATGTGTACCCATGGCAACATGCAGAAGTTTTTACTTTCAGTTAGTTTGTATTTTTGATCATCGTCTAGCTGGTCCCATTTTATGTGTGTTGGTTTGAGCGAATTATAATCGTAACCAATGTTAATTTTAGCAGATTGCTTCCCGAACTCCACAAGTTTAAGTTTTATCGCCGGGTCGGTTATTTTATCTGCAACATAATCCTCATACGATGGCCAGTCTGATCCGGCAAACTGGTCATATGCTTCTTTGTGTAGTTTGTTCATAATGTGTTGTACCAATCTGCTAGTTCTGGAAAAGTTGCTGTCAAGTTCTTTCCTCTACGTTTGTCGTACTGCTCGTGAAACTTTTTAAAGTCGTTGTGTAGTTTGGGCATGTCGAATGTGTCTGAATGTGGTGTCTCCACTACATCCAAGTAATCAATTAATCTTATGATGTGGTTAATCTCATGTTCGTGTAACAACTGCCCAATTGGTCTTGCCATCTGATAATCCAACCATGTGCGTAAACGTTCTTTGTGCTTAATTCTAATTTCTTTAGGGAACACTAACGGACTTTGGAAACTAGGGAAGCGTAAGATATTAAGCGTAAAACTTACAGCATGTTTACCGTGTTTTGACTTCCATCCAACTAATAAATCTAAAAAGTCAGTTAGACTTTCCAAACACAATGCATTAATTGTACACATTACATGTAACCCACGTAATTTATTTCTATGTACTTGTAGTATTTTGTTTATGTTATCACACCATAGTTCCCATTCCAGCCCATCACGTATATACTCTGCATGACCGTTAACACTTTCATTGCTGGTGTACACATCAATTGGTTGGTCTACACTGTCAAACAACCTACCTACATCTATATCCTTACCTAAGTTACTGTTAATAGCCAGACGTGTTTTGCTTTTACCTTTGTTTTCTTTAAACCAATCAATAAGTTTCCAAGTGTAGCCACTCATCAAAGGTTCGCCACCTGTAATGCGTAGTTCGTCTAGTGTTCGGTGTAGGTCTGATTCCCACCACTTGAAGAACGCCTCAACATAAGGATTTTCCTCGCCGAATTTATACAACTGCGCACTGTCATGAGCATGGGTAAAATGATTGCGCCCATCAGAAACGAGCCCAGTATAACTTCCGTTTGATTTAATGTCCTTAACCCATGTACTACTAAAAGCAGGGTTGCAATAACTGCAAGCAAATTGACAAGTCCTATCGAAACTGATTTCCAAAGTTCGTAAGTCCACGTCTCTTGTTGCATCTGATTGATATGCATCGTCTAATTCCTTTATAGTGTATATTTTACTTTTATAGACACGGTCAGAAATATTATCACGGTTGATATCTTCAATCTTCCAGCAGTACTCACAACCTGGCGGACGTTCTCCTGCCTGCATCTGCGCTCTGTCTTTTTTCTTTTCAGGCGTGTTGTGTATTGCTTTGGGATTACGCTTAACTTCTTCAATATCAACTTTGTGTGCTGGTGGGTGATGACAACTGGTACTCATGCCACTGCCTAACCATATGGTGGCGTTATACCATTTCGCTCCACAAAAGCTCGCTGACTTTGTGTCTAACATTTGTTTCTTAAATTCTAAATCATTCAATTACCATACTCCATTGTCATTGAGTATTTTTCCATACTCAGGAAATATTGTAACATAATCTTCATTTCTATACAAGTCTTTTTCTTTTGTCCAAAACTTAAACTCGTCCCAGGGTGTGTTGACATTTAACTCTGATTCATCAAATAACTTTGGTTTTGTTTCAAGTAGTTTTACTATAGACGTTACATTATTTTTTCCTATAAGTTCTACATGAGACTCTAAATGTTCACGCACAATAGGTTTAATTTTGTCTGGTATTACATTTACGCAATAATAACTGGGCCACTGTACAAGTATTACAAACGGTGTGATCTCAATATTGTGAAACATCTTAAACTTTACAAACTGTTCATATACTTCATGAAAGTCCCATACATTAATAGCACTTACACATATGACAGGGACGATACTTACACTATAGTTTGACTGTTCTTCTAGTTTGATAAAATCACATAGGTTATTATATACTATTTTCCAATCTGCTGGGTGTCTCACGTAGGTTATCTTTTTGCCCACTGCGTCCAGACTGATGTTAACAGTTACATTTTTAAAACCAAGTAAAATGTTACGCCAGGCTTCTGTCAACTTATGTGTGCAGTTTGTGCTTATCTTTAGGTCTATGTCTTTGGCTTTTCCTGAATCAACAATGCGAGTAAGCAGTTTAGGAACCATGTTATCCAACAGTGGCTCCCCACCATACAGTTCTATTTTTTCTAAGTTATCAACATAGTTATATAGGTCATCCAACTGCTCATCTGTAAAATGTTTTTTAAACTTTTCTCTGGTGTATATTGTATTAGACAACCCATGTTTTTCTTCATAGTGTTTGCCTTCTATGTGGTACAAGTAACTGTCGTAACTTTGACATGTTCTGCAACGCAGGTTACATATATTACTTACTTTAATGTTTAAGTTTTTAGGTCCTTTAGTGTAATCTGTGTTAACAAAATCAAACAAGGATAATCTACTTAGTTGATTTACTCTTTCACTTCTATGTCCTAATTTTTCTTCCGACCAACATCTCTGACACATGTCTAATTGTTCGCCGTTACTGGATCGCTGTCTAGCATCTTCAAGTTCAGGGCTTGCCCAAATCTCCTTAAAAGTTTTATTAGGAAATTTGTATGCCCCGCCCCCCAGCGCAGTACATGGGCTATATGATCCTGCAGGATCTACAGTAGCATCTACATAGAATGCTGGGCAGGTGTTTTCATTAAACTTGTGCATGGTACCTACATTCTGACCACCAGGATTCCATTTCCGGGAAAGTTTCTAAAAAGTTTGTATTTCTACGTTTATCGTGTTCATTGAAAAATAAAAAGAAGTTTCTCTTTTGTTGTTTAATGTACTCTCCATCCAGTTGTTGGCCTTCTCGCATCCAAGCAATGGTTCTTCGCATACGTTGTACCTCAAAGTCTTTAAAACCTGTACTGTATTCTATATTCTCTTCCATCCAGTCAGCAACTTCGTCTAGACGTTGTGCATAACTTTCTGGTAGTATTTGTAAACTCTGCCAAGCAGGTTGTCTAAGTAAAGGAGTATCAAACCAAATTTTATTGTACTCTTTATTGTGTTGACGTCGCAATTCTAATATCCAGCCTAGCAATTTTTGTAATCTGATAACACTTAAATTATTCATTGTAATAATAAATGTTAGACTGTTCTTGTATTTAACTTCACGTAGGTAATGCTCTACGTATCCTGTCAAGCGTTGCATTTTTAAACCATCACGTATGTACTCTGCTTGTACACCCATGCTGTCTACACTAACATACTGCATAAAGTGTTCTAAGTAGTTGCTCGAACACATCTTCTTAACGTATTCTATGTACTTGATAAACAAACCATTCTCAACACTGAAGTTACTGGTAACATTTAAATGTAAATCAGGCTTAGGCAATGCTAACACGTACTCAAACACACGGTATGTGTTACGATCCATTAGTGGCTCACCACCAGTCATTCTAAAGTGTTCTAGTTTGGGGTATAGTTCTGGCCACCATTTCCAAAATGCGTCAACATATGGATTTTCTTCTCTATTAGGAACAGGTCGCCTGTCTCCCATAAAGTGTTCTGGTGCATTGTGTGGTTGTATTGTTGGGTAAGCACCTTTGTCTTGTACTTCTTTTGCCCAACTTGAACTAAACTGTGGGCTACAATAACTGCACCTAAGGTTACATGCGTTGTTAAAATTGACTTCCACATAACTAGGTATAACATCTTCTTGCCAGTCTATTGTGGCAGGATCCATTTGTGCCCAGGGCTCACCTGAACGATAATGTCTATCACTCAAGTTACCTGCATCTTCTATTGCCCAACAGTAACTACACTCTTCAGGACGCTTGCCCTCTATCATTAACTTACGTTGTTGTTTTTTATGCTCTGTGTTATGTAGTGCGCTGGGATTCTTTTGTATTGCCGCTAAAGGTATTTTGTGCAACGGTGGATGATAGCAACTGTTGTTAAGTCCTGTGGGCAGGTGCAAACTTACTTGTTTCCATTTTGCATAGCAAAGACTAGGACCCAACTGGTCCTTCATGGCCTCTGCCGCTGACATAAATTCGCTTTGATCGCCTTTTGTCATACTACTCTTCTCTTTGATCCGTTACGTCTAACATCAAGTGTTAAACAATGTATACCGGCTTCCCAAAACATGCCGTGTCTTACGGGAACATGGTGTACTGTTATGCCATGTGCTTCTACTTCAGGTAACTCTATACTACTTACAATGTTTTCGCTGTCCACAACTAAAACGTTACTTTCAAATGCTGTGTCTTGTGCGAGTCCTTGCCACTGTTCCAGCCACGTAAATAAATTTTTCCTGTTACCCTGTTGTATGTCTTTTAAACTTTCACTATACTTGAAAGTTCTATTGTTTAGTTCTATAATTGTTTTGCTACGTAAGCATTGTGGTACCCACGAGATGTCAACACAAAACACTGTGTCATCATCCGTCATGTAAAAGCCTTGATCTATGTGGCCCCATCGACCTTGTCTTGTGTCTACGTTTTTTACTAGAGTGCCTTCACAGTTTCTCTCCATCCAGTCATACCCATTTTGGTTACCCGGACCGTAGTCATTAATAATTATGCTATCACCTGCCTTAAACATTGTAGCAGTGTGCCATAACAATTTATTTTTATATTCGTGATGATACGGTGTGGCAACCATTTGGTAGGATAACTGTTCTAGTATAGGCGGTGGCTGACTTAACCAGTTATGTCCTTGCATAAACAGTTGTGCAAATACATCATAATAACATAAGCCGTCCCAGTATCTATCCTTCATACTTGTATATGTTTGGTATACACAATCGCCATATACCAAATACTGATCACGTGGCACAATAGGATATATTTGACTAGGCTGTAGATCGCCTATTGTTGGGCGGTGTACTTTAATGCCTAACTTAGTTAAGTAGTTGGCTAAGTTATCTAAATCCTCTTTTGTTTCTGTTAGTATTTTATCTAACTCAGGCACGCCTGGATATGTAGGTCTGCAATCTCCTACTATAACTTCTTCAAGTGGATCCCATTCAGTCCAGACTGTCACCAACAATCTCCTTTAAGTATTCTGGTTCCCAAAATGTATAATAATCTGTTTTTGCTAACTGCGTACGTGCGCCTAGTAGTTTCTGTTTATTTTGACACAGTATTAACTTATACTTGCCGTTATTAGTCTGCACACCGTTAATGTGTGTTTCTTTTTCACTGTCAGGTAAAAATATCATATCAGGATATTGTTCTGCTAATCTAGCACAATGCTCTTTTAGTTCGTTGTGTGTCAGCGGGTTGTTATGACTTAACTTCTGTTCACTACAGATTAGTATCAGTACATCACACTTAATGTCTGGCAGTTCTTTAAGGTCTCTAATTTGTACATTAACTGCTCGCATCTTAGCCAGGTGTGCATAAGGACAAACACGATTGCCGCCTAATTCTTCGTAAGGCATTACTAAACGTTTAATCCAGATTAATAGATGATTTTGTTGTTCATGTGTTGCTAAACGCATTGTCTAACCTTTCGTTTAACTCGTCCCAATAACCATTATCTTCTATACCGACAGGAACACATAATGTTAAATGATTATTGTCATAATAACATCCTAATCCGCTGGGCATTATTCCACTCTCTAACAACTTAAGTTGTGTTATTGGGTTAACTAGCTCAACACTACACAAAATACCTTTGTGCCAGCCTTGTTTAATGTGACCCTTTGTTAGCCTCTCAGTAATTAAACTGTTGAACCTAGAAGTAATATTATTAAAGGCTGTTTCTTCTGGCCAATGTCTCCAGATCCAGTTTGCGGCATCAACTCCTGCCATGTTAGGACTCCAGGTGTGACTAAAACCAAACTTCGCACTTACTGATCTTGTGATATCCTCGCTCATACACACTGTGCTTAGTGGTGTGTATCCACCAGTAATACTTTTACCACTTATTACCAGATCAGGTAAGATGCCCTGTGCATTGTGTGTAAATCGTGTACCTGTTTTACCATAGCCGCCCATGACATCATCAACAATCAGTAAACATTCATACTTGTCGCACAACCTACGCACTTCATGCCACCAGGAATCCGACCAGGGGCGCAATTTTTCTATCCAGGGTATGGACTCCATAAACACTGTGCCGATATTGTGATTATTCTTTAATAGATCCTCTACCTGTTGTAAAGCGGCATTTTCATGATGTTGTCTTGCGACTATAGTTGGCCATATACCAGTATCCACAATGTGGCACCAGGGAACCTCGAATTCACCACGTAATATACTAGGCAAAAGACTTGTACCACTATACCCTGGTGCAAAACATATTATTTCCTGTCTATTGGGATTATGTTTTTTAAAATACAAATCTTTAAGGTAAAACGCAAGCTCTACGGCATCAGTACCACTAACTGCCCATGCTACACTGTGTAATCCACTTTCCTGTGTGATATTGTTGGCAAGTAAATCTACAGACTCGGTGCTTTCGCTTGCCTTGTAGTTTACCCATGATACTTTATTTGTTATACCATGTACTGCCCAGAGTATATTCCAGTGGTTGTATCCCCAGATAAATGTCTGATTGCCACAACTGATGTCAAACAATCTTCCAGCATTGGTGTCACAATACCACCTGTCTTGTTTGCTTACGAGTAAGTTTACTCGATCATCGGTTAACTCTGCTAATTCCATTACCAGCCTTCAACAATCCTGATAATGTCTATTTCTCTGGTCATGGGCTTTATGTTAAAATGTTTTCCGGTTAGGTGATGCTTTAGAAATTTACTTTGCTCTGCATCTAGTGTAACAATTGGCAGTCCTAATCGTTTTGATAGAACAGTTTCCAATATCTTACTGTGTTCTACTGGGTCGTTGTCTTTAACTGACTCCCATAACTTTTCTAGTTCCACAAAGTCTTGTACACGCTTGTAAGGCCAGTCTTCCAACATGGTCATGTAAGTACCAAGTCGTGCGCCATACATTGCCCAGATGCCGTTAGTTATGTCCTGTCCAACACTTTGCCAAATACATAACTGATCGTAATTCCTATTGTTTACTTTTTTATCAAACTCCAACAGCGATGGTTTAACTCCACGATCCAAACACATCTTTACACCTTCTCTAAATCCTGCTCGCCATGCTTGAAAAGGTGTTTGGTTAGGATAGGTAGTACTATAACAATTATGCATTGCCAAATATCGTTTGTCGAAACAAAACTCCACTGCGGTATCATCACTACCGTCTGAGTTTTCGTGTGTGCGCATATCGGCAACAAAGTCTTTTGTCCAGCAACTGATACCACCATTGCCATACATAAGTCCGTTTATCTCATTGCGGGCTCTCCATCTAAACACACAGTCTCGATTTGTATCATCTAGCTCTAACTGTATGTTAAAGAAGTCTGGATCAGGCAAGTTGTCACCGTCTATTAACACAAACCTATATGTGTCACTTGCTTCACCTGCGGCTTTGTGTGCATTATCACTGCCTTGCACACCGTCCACACGTTTGGCCCAAGGTACTATGTTTTGTATTTTAATCCAGAACTCTTCCTTCTTGGGCTCGTCATACGTTAAAAATATGACATCTAAATCTGCTACATCAATAATGTCCATGGTCCCAATACTCCGGATTGTTGTCATCAGGAAATGCTAGGTTGTTACGCATAACACTGTAGCCTGAATTGCTTGGTTTTAGTAATTTAGTCTTTACCTTATGTGGTATATCTGTTATCGTGCCGTCCTTAATAATACAGTTATGTAACTTATGCATAACTGTATTATATTCGTTCCAGTTCATTTCCAAACAAGGACCAGTGGGGTCTCCCGGTTCATTATGAACTTGCTTAGTTACTTCTCCTTCACTATTATAATATATTCTGTATGTTTCTACAATAGCTTTAGGTGGAATAAACTCAGTTACGGCTTTGGAAAATTCGCTCCAGGCTTTGGATTGCTTGTCTGACAAACTCTTTGTCCTTTATAAAATAATGCACAGGATACATCTGCTTTTGTGTGTTCAAACTTAACACCCCATCATTGCCAAACTGTGCTAGTACATGATCTTGCCAGTTTAAATTAGGATGCCAACTGTTAACTGCACCTTTCATATGCACAAAACTTGGTATAGCATGTGGTAAATAACACCGTTCTTCTCCTACTAGCTTTGCTGTTACTGCATATGCAACGTCGGTACTAACCCTATCTTCCCTACAATTTTTAAGTATTCTATCTCTGAATCTTGGCCAATGTTGGTATACATACCTTAGTTGCCGCCAGAACTCCTGACTGGTATGCCCATACCTAAAATAACTAAATCCGTTGTACGTGTTTAATAAATTATTTTCCACAAACAATTTACGGTAAGTCATCGTGTTATTGATGTTGCCTTCCCAGTCTCGTATATTTGTACAAATGCAGACCTCACGCTCCTGCATTGCAGACCACCAATGATCTATGTTGGTGGTTAATAATATGTCTGATTCAATTTTTACTGTCTCCTTGAAGGGAGTCAATGGACCCACCTGCCATTCGTTGGCCAGTTTCCAGTCATCATCGACGGCATCGTCCTGTTGTAAATCAATTACATGGTCAAATACAGCCAGGTACTTTTCCTTCATTGCCAGTCTGGTTTGTTTATCAACCAGTACTGCATAGTTGGTATATTTTTTCTGTGTTAGTTTAATACTCAGAGCCTGCAGATACGCTAACTCTAAGTAGTCAGTAGTACTATTGTTCTGTGCTATTGTCACGTACCCTGATGTCATATAAAATCCACTAACGACTTTTTATCCATAATATGTATGTCTTGTCGGACCCTGCCTACATAGTTATGCTTTTGTTTTTCGTAGACATATTTTATCCCACGTTCATTGTAGTCAATGATCTTTGCTCTAGATGTCAGTGTGGGCAATGCCCATGGTATGCTATATGTATTTGTGCCATAGCCTCCCAGTATGTGTAATGCTATACTAAGTGCAAAATCGTTCCTAAATACTTTGCGGTTAAATTGGTATAGTGATGAATAATACTCCCAGTGTTCTTTAACTAACTTCATCATCGTAAATACATTTTCTGAAAAGTTGCACTTGTCGAACAAAACTGCTGTTGCCCATACCATTGGTATAGTGTAACTGTTTAACCTCTTGTCGGAGTTATATAAGTTCTGCCCGGTAACATCTAACACACTGTAGTGACATGTAAATTCAATATCCAGATCAAACAATTTTTTGTAGTTGTTTGACATTATCAAGTAGTCAGCATCTAGTAAAAGTGTCCGATCAAAAGGCGTTAGGTCATATGCATCACTGCGACTGCCATTTATCCAGGGAGTTGACAATGATTCGCCGTTAAAGTAAAACACCCTTTTGTTCGTGTCTTCAGTATTATCCATGATGACATGGTCAAACATGGTGGTGTCTGATTCATCACGTGTCTTGGTGTCAGTAATTACTGCTACTGGTAACTGTAAATGTTCTTTTATCAATCCACAATTATGTTGTGCTATGCGCATGTAATCCAGTTTAGAATTACGTGCGAACATTAGTACACCTTTAGACTTGGGTTGCTCGCCTGGTTTGTTTGAGTTGCTCATATTCTACATGGTATGCATTAATCTTTTGTTGGTATGATTGTTTAGCATATTCTAATAATGTTGTTCTTTGTACCTGAATAGGATTTTCGTAGGTGTCTACCATATAGATAGTGTCCTCTTCCCAGGCATTTAGAAATGCTATTAGACCTTGATCTGCCTTAAACATACCACCATTGTGTGCAACGTATAGATCTGAATCTATACGTTCTTTAAGATTCTTTTTTGCTACAGCAAGTTCGAAACGAGCCTGTGCGAACTGTTCTAATTTATCTACTTTGTCCATGTTGGTATTTTACATTAATATTGTTGAATAGTCAATACAAAAATGGCACTATTTCTAGTGCCAAATTTGTGTTTATTTGTAAAACTAAGTTATGCGACTGCCGCCGTTGCTTGTGCCATTGTGACTGTGCCCCAAGTAGTAGTTAAATGCGTTGCACTTGGTGGGACATTGCTGGCCACAACCCTAGCATCACCGTCCATTATGTCAAGAGGATCATATTCTGGCTTATCATAAGTTTGGTCTGTTGAAGCGTCTAAGAAGCTAATCTTAAATGTTACAATACTGCCACTATCACTGTTTGATCCTTGTGCGCCGTTAGATTTTGCTTCAATCCTAATATTGTTTGCGGCACCACTAATGTACGGGCTACCAGCTGATGTTAAATCTCTTTGAAGTATTGTCTGATAACCTGTGGTCATGTCATAATAACCAATAGTAGTTGCTAATGTGACTTGAGAGCTTGTGTGTGCTTCTGTAACTGTGATAGAATCGGCACCACCACTTATAACGCTACCGTTTGCACTGTATACCAGAGACCCAGCCATCTGTGTTAATGCGTTCCAGGATCTTGCTTTGGCATCATCTGTATAACCTACCATTTGCGGATCTAATACAATTGTACCACCTGCATTAAAGAAATATCTTGCTTGATCTGCTGAACTAAATGTAAAAGTTACTTCCTGAATATTACTTACTGTCCAGTTGCCTGACGAGTTAAAGGTTGAAGAAGCAGTTGATCCTTGGGCCGCCGCATTAGTTTTGTTGCTATGTAATGTACTAATGTTTGTGCTAATTGCGGCTATGATTTCAATCTCATTTCCTGCACTAGGAGAAGTCATTGAAGTTAAACTAGACCCTTGGTGACTGCCCATTGTGGTTATTCTTGAAAGAGCCGTAGCCCACTGTGTTGCAGTTACGTTACTGCCTGCTGTAACTGCTGATAATGTTCCAGACTGACCGTAACCCCGGTCTCCTGTCCCAGTTCCCCAAATGTTGTTAATATTTGCACTGTCGGTTGCCGTTCCTCCAGTATGCCCTGTAGCGAATACATTGTATTCGTCATCTAGTATTGTATCACCGGTTTGGTATGCCATCTTTATTTCTTCCTATTATGTATGTGTACTACTACCCAACGCAATTGTTGGATTAGACCAACTCTGAGTCAAATATGTTGTGCTAGGTGGAACACTAGAAATTTCATTTCGTACTGTGCCATCCATAATATCTAAGTCACTATATTCAGTCTTATCAAAGGTACTATCCTCACTTGCGTCATTATAATCTATTGTAACTGTAATAATTGTTCCGTTGTCACTAAAACTCCCCTGAGTCCCATTTGATTTCACATAAACCTTAACGTTATTTGCTGTATTTACAATATAAGGACTAGCAAATGTAGTCAATGTCTTGTCAAACAGCAATTGATTGCTTGTAGTTAGGTCATAATAACCTAACGCACTTACGGATGCAGGACTTGATGCATGGGCATCTGTAACTGTAATACTATTTGATTCTCCAGTAACTGTTGTAGCGTCTGACTTAAACTGTAGACTTCCTGCCATCTGTACCAATGCGTCCCAACTACGTGCTTTTGCATCGTCTGTGTAGCCAATAACTGTGGGATTAATATGTATGTATCCACCTGCATTAAAGAAATATCTTACTTCATCTGCATCTGCCCACGTAAGTGTAATAATTTGTTGTGCCTGTGTTGACCAGGATCCTGTGCTATCTATGTTTGATGTTGTACTAGAACCGGTTGCTACAGCAGTTTTCCTATTAGTGTGTATAGTGCTAACATTGGCACTAATTGTGCCGATAACCTCAATAATGTCTGTAGCACTAGGATTTGTCATAGATGAAATGCTAGATCCCTGATGGTCTGCCGCACTAGTGACACGAGCTAACATAGTAGACCATTGTGTAGCAGTTACTGTGGATCCTGCTGTAACAGCACTCAGTGTAGTTGCCTGGCCGTAACCTCTGTCTGCTTGTCCGATGCCCCAGACATTGTTTATGTTTGCACTATCTGTGGAGCCACCGCCTATTAATCCTGTGGCAAATACATTGTATTCGTCATCTAATATCGTGTCTCCGGTTTGGTATGCCATACTACATCCTTATGAATTCAATTGGACTACTGCTTCTACTACGCCGATGCCATCATCAGTTTTACTTGTTAATGCTCGACCAATTACGTTAAAAGAAGTGATCTCTGAACGAGTACCTGCTCTTGCAAGTCCGTTTCCAGCTGAAATTAATCTATCACCTTTATTTACCTTACCTAGCACTTGTACTGGTACCCTACCTTGTAGAGCAACACCAGGATGTGTTTCATCTGTGCCTGCTCCAGCATTCATCAAGTGTGCTGGTTGTTTACTAATAACACCAAATACATCTTCTGATGCATCGTCTAATACTCTAGTAATTTCATTAACACCACCTAGTGCAACTACTGTACCAGGTGTATAAACATCATCAGCGTGGAAGCGTTCGGCCACGTCAGCGTATTGCGCTTGTGTTGATGTTCCGTTAAATGTTGTTGCATATATTGTAGCAAACTTAGTTAACGATGCACCCAAATTATGAGTATTATTAGTGTCTGGTAAAATATTTCCACTTATAGTGTTTGCGCCGTTTCTTGCTAGTGCATTACCTGTTAGGATAATGTTGTCTACATAGTTCTTTGTTGCTACACCTAGTCCTGTTGTAGGATCACTTGCTACTAACAAAGTTGATGTAGCACCATCTATTGTTAATGCCGTAGTAAGTACACCACCATCGTTAACTTTAATGTAGATGTCTCCATCTGATGTTTGATTTTGAATTGTTGCATCACTGCCACTAACACTGATTTTTACGTCACTGTCAGCACCAACAATAAATCCTGTATCGTTAAGTACACTCAGTGTTCCTGATGTTGAGTCGTTAGCGTCTGCACGTAAAAACTGTGTACTAGTTAGACTATCTAACAAGTCTGCATTACTTGCTGTGCCTGTTAGTTGGATACCTGCAATAGTTCCTGTACTTGCAAGATTAATACCTGGCTTAATAGTACTAAATCCTGTAATACTTGGATCTGGGGTAAATGTTCCATCCTTGCTGATAATGCTAACTACTGTGTTACTAGTATAGTTCTTAATAACGACATGATCCACTGCACCCGGAGTATCGGTGACTGTCTCAACAATGGCGCCTGATGTTCCTGCGCCTGCTGTAGCGGGTGGACCAACGAGAATAAATGCTGACCCGTCGTATGCTTTCAACTGCTTGTCAGTACTGCTCCACCATAAATCACCTGTTGTGTTATTTGTGGGCGTACTAGTAGTACTTGTAATTGCTGACAACCGCTTAAAGCCAACAGCACCACTGATGTACACTTTTAAGTGACTGGTAGTAGTATCGTACCAAAGTTGTCCTGCAATAGGCGTTCCTGGTTGTGTAGTATTTGCAAAGTTTTCTAACAACTTCACATAGTTTTCGTTCTGTAACTCACCGTAACCAGCATAATTTTTGCCAATTAAGGTTAAGTCTGAAGTGGTGTCGATAGTACCATCAGCGATTGTTGTTAACACCGCCCCACTTGTTTTGTTAATTGTATAAGCCATTTATAGTTTACTCCATTTATCTTATATTTATTACGATTCTAACCTGAGAAAATTTGTTTCCAGGTTCCACTTACTTTAACATAAGCGGCAGTAATGTTCTTCCATGTTCCGCTTACCTTGGTCTTAATTGCTGTGACCTGTTTTTGTGATCCTGCTACTTTTACATAAACATTAGTGGACATTATGCTTCCCTAACAAACCAGATGTCACCATCGACACCATCACTGCCAGTAGGCGCACTTGTTTCAACATGTTTGTTGGAACCCTGCCACTTGGCTGTTTGATCTGCATATGTTTTAAGTGCGTATGAGCCCAACGTGTCTGATACAGCACTATCTACGTAACCTTTTGTTGCGGCATGCCCTGTTGCTGTTGGTACACCAGATAATGTTAATGCACCTGTCAATGTATCGCCGGCAATATTAACAGCACCTAAGTTCGTCCTTGCGTCTGCGGCTGAGCTTGCGCCTGTGCCGCCTTCTGTAACTGCTAAGTCATTGGTTAGCGCCAGTGTAGTTATTGTTGCTGTGCCACTTACAGTTAACCCGCCTAGTGTGCCAACGCTTGTGATATTTGTTTGTGACGCAGAGCCTAGTGTACCACTAATTACCCCACTTGCAACATTGATACCATTATTAAACGTTGCTGAACCAGATACTTGTAGTCCGCTCAATGTTCCAATTTGATTAATGTTTGTTTGTGCCGCTGTACTTAACGTTCCTGTTAATGTTGTTGCACTAAATGTATTTGCAGTTACTGTGTCAGTGACTGCTAAACTTCCCAATGTACCAATACTTGTGATATTAGGCTGTGCCGCTGTACTTAACGTTCCTGTTAATGTTGTTGCACTAAATGTATTTGCAGTTACTGTGCCAGTGACTGCTAAACTTCCCAATGTACCAATACTTGTGATATTAGGCTGTGCCGCTGTCGTCAATGTACCCACAACTGTGTCTCCAGTAAGTACACCTGATGCCGTTATAGTTCCTGCTGAAAGGATTGCCGCTGACAATGTATTAGTTGCTATAACATTACCAGTGCTACCATCTAGTGTCAGTAAAGTAGATAATGTAGAACTGTCTTTGGCCTGAAAAATAATATCTTTGTTTAATGCTTCATTTTTTACTATATAATCATCGTCTTGTATTTCCTGAGTCACAAATGCGTTTGAGCCCAGCACCATACCAGCATTATTATTAATTGTTAACTTTGCTGTTGCTACATTCGCCAGGTCTAGTCGCATAAATTTTGAACTATCTAAACTGTCGACCTGATCTGCACTTGTGGCAGTTCCTTGGAACTTCATTGACGAATAATCAGCACTAAAAGTTAAGCCTGCTTTTATCTCTGCAAAGCCACTAATACTAGGACTAGGAGTAAATGTTGTCGTTGATATATATGCTATAACAACCCCTGCTTGCATGACCTTACTAACAACATAACTTGTTGTTGTGCTATCTTGTAATGTTTCAACAAATATACCACTTTGCCCTTGTGAATCTGTGTATTGCGGGCCTAATAGTTTGTGAGCATTTCCGTCTGTTAGATACAACTGCTCGTTTGTGGTGTTATACCATAAATCTCCTGCTTGCTGACTTGCAGGGGTAGATGATTGCACAACTACCACACCAAGTGATTTAAAAACAGATCCGTTGTAGACGCTAAGTCTATCATTACTCTTATCCCACCAGAGCTGCCCCTCAAGTGGGGTCGTTGGTGAAGTGGCATTACTGAAGTTTTCCAGTAGTTTAATTAAATTTTCATTAAAAACTTCACCAAAATTACTGTAATTCTTGCCAATCAGTCTTAAGTTTGTTGTTGTGTCCAATGTCCCATCTTCAACTACAGTTAAGATAGTGTCATCTGTCTTATTAATGGTATAACTCATTATGCAACACCGGTTAAGTTAGTTAAACTCTGAATTCTAACAGTATAGTCAATTTGTATTAATCTATTCAATGATTTTTGCACTGGATGAAAAATTACGTGTGTTAGTAATTTGCCTGTAGCAATTGTCCCTACCCAACTCTTAAGCCCTAGTTCGTCAAAAACATACTCCTCATCTAAATTGGAGGTGTTATCAAATGCACTTTGTCCGCTAGGTTCTCCATAATCTAATAAACAAGTTACTAGAATATCTGTGTAATTGTTGCCCGCTGTGTGCCTAGTTTCAATTTTATTTCTGGTGGGGTCTGTATTTAAACTGGAGTTATCATCTACAACTTTGTAATAAGTTTGGTTGTATAAGTCAGAATTTTGACCTGTGTTGTTTGCTGGCAAATATGTAATTACCCCGGTAGGGTCCACACTTGTGCCACCGTTGCCAAAGTGCATCTCATGAATAAATCCAGTGGTTTTGTTTGATAAACTTAGTGCTAGTGCTTCACTGATGTTCTCGTAATGAATAGCATTACGTTTATCCACAAATACTTCACCTGAGTCTGGATCATGAATTTTTATGTGGCCTTCTATATGGATTCCAGAGTCCTCATTGGGCTTTTCTTGTTGTTCAGTAGTCATATTATCCTGCTTATTTTCTTCCATATTAGTATTTATCCTTGGTAAAATGCTGTTCGATCTCTTAGGAATTTAGCCTGTGTAGTTGTTGCTGTACCCAAACTTTTACCTGCTGTAGTCTTAACCACCAGTGTGCTTCCGTCCGGACCAACCTGGCCTCCTGCATCTATGTCATACCATATCTTTGTTGTAGCTGGTACATTCTGCTGTGTACTTGCATCCTGCACTGTACTGCCTGCCAGGTGAGTATTTTTTGCGCCTGTACCATATGTTCCTCTTCTTAACTGCGATAATGTGTTATTTGCTTTGTCTATTGCATAATATGTAATTCGTTCACTGTCAATATACACAATGCCTGGATCGTTGGCTGTTATACCTGGATCTGGTAAAACACTTGCATTAGTAACGTGTATTTCAGTATCTGTAATCTGTAGCGTTCTAGACAATGTAGTAGCCTCTTGGTCACTAATACGTTTGTAAATTACATTGCCTAATATATCTTGCCCTATTCTAAATCCAAATGCATCTGGTCTTACGTTTTCAGTAAACGACGTTACTGCTATTACTGTATCACCAGCTACATTTAAGTGGTCTCCCAATAATATCTTATTAGTGCCAGTTATTTCAAAGTCCACTGTTGGGTGTATTCTAACACCATCTACAGCAACCCAGAGAAAAGTTGCATTTGTTACGCCTCTGCTTAAGGTATATTCAGGTGTTGTAACAACTAATGACGTTTCTCCGTCAAAAGTATCTGCCTCATACCCAAGTTCATCATACCCTGTTGTAACTGTTGTTGTACCTGTTGTAGTACCAACGAAAACCTGTGTTCTCATACGTAGCGGATCATGGTTAGCAAAAGTGTGTATAGTTATAGTATTACCTGCCGCTAAAGTTAAGCCACTGTCTAATAAAATCTCGCTACTTGAATTAATTCTAAATTGTTGTCCTGTTAGTAAAGATATAACAACTCTGTTGCCACTTACTGGTGCTGTAATGAATGTAATATAACGTAAACTACTACCGTCACTCGGTGCTAGTGTATAATCAATATTTTGCACAAGTCTCGTACCATTATTATACACTTCTACATCGTTGTCTGCAACCGTATCCGGATCTAATGTTCCATCACTGCCACTTACTGTGTACACTGTGGTTGATCCATCACCGGTATAATAAGCATTATTAGATGGGCGTAATCTTGTTCCATTTAGCTCTAAGATAAGCATCGCACTCAACGGACCTTCATATTGTAATTCTTTGTCTAGAGTTATTGTATAGTCAGTTGGGTATGTTCCACCTGTCAGTGTCTCATATTGAGAATGTGGGTAAGAAACATCTCTTACGCCCGTTGCACCATTATGCACGTGGACGTCAATGTGTGTTCCTGCCAACGGAGCAGGACTAAACCTAATAATTGCTTGTCCTGGATCGCTATCAACTACAGTGTGTGCTGTCTCTACGTTGTCTACTAGTACTAACGTATTTATTGTTAATGCATAGTCAGCATTAACAATAAAATCTGTTGTGCTTCCGTCTCCGGCATATTCACCGGTAAAAATTTCATTATTTCCAACAATATCCATAACATAAATGAATACAATGTCACCGGCAACTGGAGTAGTTCCTAAAGTTATTGTTCTATTAGTGTAATCTGTTGTGTAGTGCGTAGGATTGTGTAGGTCACCTCGAGTTTGAGTGTAAACAAAGAGTTGGTGGCCCCCAGGAGCACTTGCCCAACTAAACGTTGTTGCGCTTCCGTCTCCGGTATGAGTTATTAAGTGTTGCAGACTTCCGCTACCGTCTGATTCGATATCGTTGCCAGATGTTTGATATACCTGTATGTCTAAAGTATCAAAAACTCTGCCAGGTAGTAACTCCTGCGGAGCAAACGAACTGAACTCATCAACAAATGCGGCGCCATCTATATTAATATCTTCTGCCTTTAACCCTAGCGTTACAGATGAGCCATCTGCGTCTACGAACGTACTACTAATAAAAGTATCGTAATAGTCCGTACTTGCTTCAATACTGCTTGCATCACTGTATGTTGTGTTTAGGTCCTGCACGAGAACGCCTCGATATTCTAATCCATCAACTAACTGAGTTAGGTCTCTACCCAACATTCCACTAGTAGGATTGTATAATGCCATAATCCTATCATTGGCGTTTTCGAATTCGCTACCACCTAGTTCTGTTAAGTTTGTTAAACTAAACGTGCTTCCACTAGTGAAGCCTGTTGTGGCTTGATACGCTTTGCCTAGGTATCTAATATAATCGTCTTCAGCGTATGCCGTGCTAGCGGCCCAGTCGTTAATAGTATGGCTATAAGTAATACGGTCAAATTTTAATGTATTACTAAAAGTTCTTACAAGTGTGTTGTTGCCTAATTGTACATACGCCTTTGCTGTTGTTCCCGTAATAGGTGCAGGTCCTATAGTTACTGTTGGAGTAGTTGTATAACCGACTCCTCTGGTGACCATAGTTATAGATGTTACTATACCGTTAACTATTCTTGCTGTAGCCGTTGCGCCGGTGCCTCCCCCACCTGTAATTGTTACTGTGGGAGTTTGCGTGTAACCTACTCCACCTTGGTAGATATCAATGCTCTGTACTTGATACTTGTGGTGAGTGTTCCAGTCTGTATATTCTGGTTGTGTTGACAGTAGATCCGGGTCAACAGTAAACTCTCCACTAGGACTCCTAAACCGGTTTACAGTGGTGTGGTAATATGCTGGCAAATCAAAGTCACTGTTGCCTACGTAGTTATTCTCTAACTTAGTATAATTAAGTAGGTATTCCCTTATCTTTGTGTGGTAAGGTTTAACCTCATTAATGTAATCCTGTAAATATGTCTGGTTGTCTTTCTGATAACTAGGATTTTGGTCAAGGTCTCTTAACTTGTGTAATACCGTTAATAAACTAGTCTTGAATGCATAATCAACAGAAGTTTGCTCAGACAAGATTTGTCTAATAAGAACAAAGAACATATTTCGGTGTTCAATACTTAGATCTTTAATGAAAATATCATTTTCTAATGCCTCTAAGATATTTCTAATCTCTGTTGATCCTACGGCCATTTAATTTCCTTTATTCATGTGTTTTACTGTACAAACTTGTTGCAGGCACTGACCAGGTTTTGCTTATGTATGTTGCGCTTGGTTCGTAATACGTAACTGCTGATCGTACTGTTCCGTCCATTGTGTCTGTTGGTGCACCTGTTGAATCGTCTGACGCATCAGACAAAACAACTGTAAATGTAATTATCGTTCCGTTGTCAGTGTTATTGCCAATTGTGCCATTTGTTTTTGCATAAATTTTTACGTTGTTTGCTGTGGCACTTATATACGGACTTCCCGCTGTGGTTAACGTTTTCTCGAAAATTAATTGGTCTACCGAAGTTAAATCATAATATCCAATATTAGAACCTACAACACTTGTACTACTTGTGTGTGTTTCTGTTACAGTAGCACTTGTGCTATCTCCCGTAACTGTGGTTGTTTGTGCGTTTAATTTTATTGTGCCACTCATCTGTGTAAGTGCAACCCAACTACGTGCTTTGGCATCATCTGTATAACCTGTAACTGTGGGTGCAATTGCAATGTAACCGCCAGCATTAAAGAAATAACGTGTCTTGTCGGGATCATTGAATACCGATCTTATTACCTGAGTTGCACTATCACTCCAGGATCCTGTGCTATCTATGTTTGTTAACCGACCGACATTGGTTGTTTTTGCAACCAATCTGTTTGTGTGAATATTAGTTATGTTTGTACTAATATCATCTAAGTCCAGTTCTAAATCATCTGAGGACATAGCCAACATCGCTGTGTCCTGATGACTTCCTATACTATTATTAATAGTGAACATAGCACTCCATTCTTCAGTTGATGGGTCACTATCCTCTGCTTTAGGTACTATGATATTTGTTTGTCCATAGCCTGCGTCTCCACTGCCTATGCCCCATACATTATTAATATTAGCACCTACTTGTTGTATTCCTGATTGTGCTCCTGTAGCAAAAATATTATAATCGTCCCAGTACCCAGATTGTACTTCTGACCAAATTGTAGACTTAAACTGTATGGTGCCGTCTTCTAATCCCACTACTTCTGTAGTTAAGTCATCCTTAACACGAAGCACTTCAAATAAACCGTTACCCCTGTTTGTAACATTAATTATATCTCCTACAGATAAATTAGTAAGCCCTGCAACTGCATTTCTATCAGTCACATTGTGGTCTGGTATAGTTGTTAAATCATGATCTGACGCATACCAATCTGCATAATCCCAGTACGTTGTTGTATCGTATGACTGTTTATCTATCTGCAACCATATGCGTGTGCTTGAATCAACTACATCTAATTCGTATAGTGACCAACCACCTGCATTATTTTGTTCATCTGCTAGTACGAGTACTTTGTACCCGTCGCTGAATAAGTCTTGATCTAAGAACAGTAGCTCTGCATAACTGTTTAAACTTTCTGTCCAACCACCAACTGCTTTAGTAGGTGTGGGCTCTTTAGATAATAACCTGGTTAAGTCTCTCGATTCAGACACCTGATTTTCTGTCATAACAATGTTAACATACCTAAACAATGCTTCTAATGCATTGCCTCGATCCACAAACACAGTCTGTCTAGGTCTAATGTTTATTCCATACCGCTCAGTTTTTACTAAGCCTGTCTGAGGTACTGCATTTCCGTATACGTCCTCACCACACAAACTATCGTATAGTTTTTCAACAATGTTATTAGGCAATGCGGCATCTGCTTTGTTCTCTTGCACGAGTTGATATTCGTTGTGTAAGACTGCTTCATTATAACTTGTGTCATAATTTATACCCAGGATTACATTATCTGAATCTATATAAGATTGTATATTAAACATACCTATTAGGTTCTTGTCCATTATAGCTATATGTGCAACTCCCTGATTGAAGGGATCTGTCAGCAATGCATTTACCTGACTGATTGTTAGACTCTTAGTTATGTTGTCTGTCACTGTTCTTTGACCTACCCAATAACAATAAATTGGAGTAGAAGCGCCTGTACTTGTGTCGTTTTTAGTTTTTGTAACATAGTCTATGTTGTTCTCGTCTCTTGGGACTCCGTTGTATCCTGCACTTACATAGTTGCTAGGAAGCACATCAGTTTCTACCCATTCATAAACATTAAAGACACTGCCAGGAAAACTAGATCCCCAGTTATTTGATCTATAGAGGTAATCTCCTTGTTCGTAATCTATATAACGAACAGTACTGGTGTCCCACCAATACTTGCCTTTATTAAAACCTGACCAACCGGTAGAGTATGTGGCAGGATCTACTTCAGAAATGTAGTCTGTCTCTTGGCTTGCTAAACCTATAAACTTTCCTTTAGCAGGGTCATAAACATCTAAGTATGTAGATATTTCTTTAGTAACTCTATTATAGAGATATGCTTTATTAATAACTCTTGGTTCTATCTGACTAGTTCGAGATCTAAGTACTTTCCAACCACCAACACCTGTACTATCAAAATCATATACTGCGCCTGCGTCAATGCCTTGCTCGTCATCTTGCTCGGCCCCAACTACAGCGTAATTACCTCTAACACTAATACTAACACCGAACCGATCTTCTGCCGCCATGTTGTCAGTTGCAGAACTAACTTCTAGTTCTTGCACAAAGTCAAACTGTCCAGGATCAGTAACGAGATTGCGAGGATTACCTAAAAATTCGTACACGTAGGCTGCGCCAGAGTTAGGATTTGTATCAAAGAATGTTGTGCTATCTATATCAAAAGTTGTATCTGGTTTGTTATCAACAGCGTCAACATCAAACTGTACATTAACTCTCATAGTGCAGTTAGGAGCACCGACAAACAACTTGGTTGCATCATCACTTATTGCAATGGTGTCACCAAAATTACTGTTGGAAGAACCTTTGGGCGCTAGTATTGATTGTGTGTAGTAAAATACTGTTAAGCCTAAATCAATTAATCCTGTGCCTACGCCTGGTAATACTTTTAACTTTTGTAATTCGATAGTGCTTGTACTTGTAACTGTAAGCACACCACTAGTAACACTGGCAGATACACCTGCAATACCAGCATTGTTAATATCTGTCTTAACAGAATCTATAGTTGTGCCTGTAAACGCAACCTCAAAGTCGTTTATTCTGATACTATCAGTAGCTGTCACTGTGGGGCTAGTTTTGGTGCTTGTTATTAAGCCGTATACTCGACCCTGATTAACATAGCGATCAACACTGCCTGAGTTACGTAGTTCTCTTGGATCGTCGCTTGGATTTCCAATGTATATCGAACAGTCTGTAGGACAAATTAGCACAGTCTTACCAAAACTATTACCCACACCACGTGTGTTAGCAGTCTGCTCTGCCATCTTTTGCATTTGTATAAACGTATTTGTGTCGACTTTTATAATTGCACCTGAGCTCGGCGCAATGTTAAATGTTAGAGTTGTTCCTGATACTGAGTAGTCCCAATATGCATCAGCGCCTTTGCGCTGATCCTGTAACACCCGGTTAACAGTTGTTTTGTTAACATCTGCATCCATTGAGCGTATTGTAGTAAATGCTGTTGTACTACCGTCTCCTTTAAATGCTTCTACAGTTCTATCAAACACGTAAGAGGCGCCTGAATTTATAACACTATCCTCTCCTGCGTTATCATGACTAGGAGCGCCGATTACTGTTTGTGTACCATCTGTGCTTGTCCAAACACTAGCACCAAACTGATCGCCAGCATCTCCACCACTTGCGGTAAGTGTAGCAATATATTTGTAACTAAAGTTTTCTGACACTGTAACATTAACACTAGGCGCAGTTGCAAAAGTAATATCACTGCCACTAACTGTGTAGTCTGTTGTGGGTCTGTATATAACACCTGTCGCATCCTGTACAAAAATACTTGTCAGGCTCTTAGGAGTAAATCCTAATGCATGTACTGTGGTACTACCATCACCTGTTACTGTAACAGACTGTTCTGTTAATTTTGTATCTAAACAGTAAGCATAAACTTTATCTTCGCCTGGTGCACCAATATATAACCAACTTGCGTCTTGACTTATCGCTACTGCTTTACCGAACTCATCACTAACAACTGCACTAACTGGTGCAATATACTGATGCGCTGTCCATGTGCCGCTTCTGTATCTGTAAATTACAACTCCGCCACGTGTGCTGTTACTGTCAGGCGCACCTACTGCAAGATATTCGTCACTAACTACTGTAGATCCGTCATAGTTAAAACTAAGTTGTCCAGTAGCAAGACTTCTACCAAACAACTGGGTAATGTCTGCACCTGCTCCTACTTCTGCGTCTAGTAACGTATCTTGTTCTAAATCGTTAATGCTGTTAATATCGTAAAGTTGTACTCTACCAGTATCTCTGCCTGGTGCACCTACTGCAACCCAGGTAGCACTTTGTCCTATAAGTACAGTCTGACCTAATAAGTCATCTGCATCAAATCCTGCTCTTATATATTTCTTATTGTTGCTCCAAGGTTCTGTTTTTTCTAATACTTGCCAGTCACCAGCACTGTTATATTCATCTACAAATACTTTATCACCCACTTTCCAATGGTTTAGTGGATCTGTAGCGGCTACTCTGCTGGGGTATGCATAACGGTTACTAACTAACTTATATACGTTTCCGGTTTTTCCTACACTGCCAGGAGCTCCAGTGTTTGGATCTATTAGCAAACTCATCCTAGCCTGTGTTGATTTAACACTGAACTCTAGACCATTAATTACACTATAGACTCTATAAATTGCATTGAATCGTGTATCAACGTCTTTAATTATTACTACATCATCTTTAGAAAGAGTGTGTGGTAAACTACAAGTAACCTTCATAAAGTTATTTGTGATGTTTGTGAGTTTTGTAACTAGTGTATTTGTTTCTGTAATTCTGTAAGTATTCCAGCTTCCGTTGTAATCTTTAGCTACCCAGATCTCTTGTCCAAGTCCAAACTTTTCAACGCTCTGATCCAGCGTAGTGGCTGATCTTATATCAAATATTTTCCAGTCTGTGTCGTCAAGTCTAGGAAATCCAGCCTTAGCAATGTCTTTGTTTAAATCTGTGTCGAAATCTCTGTACACGAAAGGAGTTGCATTATAATTAGCTGGCCGCTTGTACACTCCTGCAAATGGCACACTAACAATATCTATAGGTGTGGCATCAGATGCCGTTAGTAATTTAACTGTGGTATTGCTGTTACTGTATGTGGCATCAGAGGTTTGTATTTCAATAACTTGATTTTTGTCTAATACTCCGTAACTGCCTGTTCTAAATGCCCACTCTTCAAATAGGTTAACACTGGTATTTAAGTTGTTTAACCGTGCTTTGACCAATGCATTTATTGAGTTTAGAGTACCTTTTTCCTGAATAAATCCCTGGTAGAATTTTACCTGACTGGTGTCGTCTATACCAAGAGCATTAAGATATTCTCTGTTTTTATATCCTATTAAACTTTTACTGAATAAGTCTGCATCGCTTTCTAAATTAATATCATCTATATCGTAAAATTTCTCAATAGCGGCTGCTGTATTACTTAGGTTAGGCAATAAGCCTTTCTTAATAGCATTGTAATCTATCTTTACCCAGTTTTCTTCTTTAAACGTGGTGCTTGCTGGGGTATTAGCCAGGGCTCGGTAATATCTCTGTTTAAACTTAACTAACTTGCCTTTTCTATAATCTGTATTGGTTTGCCATAATGCAATGTTATCCTGGTTTAGCAAGAAACCTCCAGGTGAGATTGTGCCGTTCCAGTTGTTGGATTTAAATCCAACTAATTTAACCCTACCTTGCCTATTGCCCAACTCAGGCTGATAGATAACATCATTAAACACAGTAATATTGTTAGGGACAAAAGTGTGTTCGTACTGTATAGTTTCTAAGACAGCGAGTCCAATAGTTTTATTATTGGCTGTTTTTATTGATGCACTGTTGCCTATTCTATCTATCTCTAATTCTTTGCTACCAATCGTGTTGTAGTTCTGATCTAAGATTCTGCTACTTCTATACGCACCTGATATGTTGTCTATAGTAGCATTATCAAGAACTAACTCAAGTTGATCAAACACTGGACTTAATACTAAAAGGTTGCCAGATGCCCAGCCCTGCTGTGCCCAGACTAAGAACTCTTTCGCACTCATTAACCAGGTTTTAGTCTCACCTAAAGTTCCTATTCTTGCCTGGAAAACAAATCCCTGCGCTGTTAGATATCTACCATATCCTAACAGAAAGTCTATTACTGCTTGTTGTGATGTAAACTCTGTACCGTAAGGCACAGATTCTGACACAGGGAGAAACTCGTCGTTTAATGCAACACTAGCACCAAAAATATTAAGTGTGCCGCCTGACTTTGATTCTTTCCTGTGAGGTACTATTCTAAAGTAAGGGTTATCTGTATCGTACCCATCAACTTTGTATCCTTTTGCTGTTTTCTCTACAATCACAGCACTATAACTTAAACGCTCAATAGCACTAGACTTCTGAAGGAACAACTCATAGTCTGTGTCAGGAATAAACACAGAATCAGTTGTACTTGTAGGACTATTCTGTTCCGCTAACACTTTAAGGTAGGTCTTATCAGTAAAGCCTCCTAATTTACTTGCTAGTTGTATATAAAGGTTGTCTAACTTGTTACGTAGAGTTACTGCTGGGTCAACGCCCAAGGATCTTATCCTGTCTGAAATCCAGTTTACATAGCCAGCAGTAAACTGCCGGACGCTACCAACAAGAGCACCATTAATTGTAATATCTGATTTTGTTAATCTGTTGTTCGTAGAACTTAAAACGTATTGTCCTAAATTACTATTAACTGTAAATCCACTAACCCTGGCATTAAGTCCAAAGTACTTTGCTGGTTTTACCAAAGCTAATAGCTTTTGTACAGCAAACGGATATTGACTGCTCTTGATCCAGGCAGTTTCAGCAGGCGCCTCGTCTCCCGCTACAAATGTTTTTTGTATATATGTACCGTTAAAACTTCTAATTAAAAACTCGTTAGGTGCTTTTAATTCACCGTAAACATTTACAGGAATAAATTTTGTTACTCCAGGTCGTGCATAGCGAGTATCGATTCGAGTATTACCTGGTTCTTTAATATATCCTGTTTCTAAGTCGTCCCAGAGTACTAGGTTACCTGAAGAGAAAGGTGCGGTACCGTATGCGGCAGCCCACCAACTTGGCTCTTCTGCAAGACCCAGGCACTCCCAGGGAGTCAAGTGAGGAGTATCAGTATCGTAATAGTGCCTATAAACACCACGCCAGAAACCTGGCAATAACACACCGTCTACCGCACTAGAACTTTGACTCCAGTTGTAAGTAAAAGGATCAGAGTTGTTAAAGAAGTCCTGGTTAGCAAAATCAATTACATTATTGCCTGCCCACCTAGAAAACTCCTGTCCCAAGATCCCTACGCATTCTGCTCTTGAGTACTCAGTTGTTCTAAATTGTCCTGGGAACACATCATGTAAGTCTAGTCTAGACTTTTGGTATCTTACTTTTATGTTGTTGTATATTCTTTTTTCTAATTCTAGCAGTAGGTCGTCTCTTGAGTCACCAAAGCTAGGGGTGTAACTACCGTCATGTCCAATAACAAATGTAGTTGTTGTTCTGTATGTACTATCTGTCAGTAATCTAGGCTGATAACTAGGATACATTCCCATCTTGGTGGGTGTTTCAGGAACAAAACTTCCGTTAGTGCTGGTGTACTCTCTAATTGTTATAACATCATTATGAGCAGGAGTATAGTCTGCGGTAAATTCAACAAACAATCCATCACTGCTTATGTTATAGTCCTTATATCTTAATAGTTGTGTGGTACCATTAAACACCAGCACAGACACCTGACTAGGAGTATCCATTTTATTAGTGTATGTTGTCCTTATGGACTTACTGTTGCCAGCCCGCCAGGTTTCTGTAAACTCTGTGTACGTGCTTCCAGCAGGAATCATATCTGAGTAGTACCAAGGGAATGTGTCTGTTTTTGCTTCGTTAATACTTGTTATTATGGCATCTACCGCTTTGTCAGTGGATAGTTGTTCTAAACCTGACAGCGTAAATGACGCCTCAATAAACTTATTTTTAAAGTTAGAGTATTCCCTAGCGGCAAGATCTAAACTGTCAAAGAAGTTTGTCTGTTTATCACCAGTAAACAACATTGCGTAAGGTAGCCCAGATGTGTGTTGTAGTATACTTCCCTGACTTTGTTTAGCGTTAATATCTCTGGAGTTATTTCTTCCAGGAAACACTCCGGAAACATTCAGCGTATTTTCAAAACTTGTTTGGAAGTGGTTACGCAGTTGTCCTAACGTAACATTGTTAAAATTAGCATTAACACTATTATAATCCAAGTTGGTCGGTATCTGATAATACGCATTAGCAAGTACGCTATTGTCAAGAGTTAATATTGTAACTGTTTTGTCAGTTAAATCTACAGTGGTTGATATCTCAATATATTGTTGGTTGCTGATAGTTACTTTACTGTATTGACTTTCACCTAACAAAACACTACCAACATACACTTTAAGTGTCTGGCGTTGTACTGATGTAATTTCAGTCGCAGGGTACAAGAACTTGTTAGATGCTTTGTACTCATAACTGTATACCTGAAACTGTCTGGTATCGGATAATGTCTTTTCCCAAGTGTTCTTAGAGGTAAAAGCTGTCAGACTACTGTTACTGTGGAGAAATCCGTTATTAACCGCATTAGTACTACTCGCAGTAGTTCTAAAATTATCTGATGCAAAGTTGTTATCGTATAAAATATCACCAACACTCTGGAAATTCCTGTAACTTAGTGGGAACCCCAAGTACTGATCTAAAGTACCTGTACCACGTCTGTAGGAGAAAATCTTTGTGCCTTTAAAGTCTGTTCCAGGATATGCTGTTGTATCTGAAAAACTATTACCAGCTGAATCGTATATATTAAAAAGAGGTTCAACATTTGTTGATGTTTTTTGTTGTCCTGAAATCCAGTTTGTTCCATTGAACCAAAACTGCTTACCTTGGTTCTGTGTTCCTAGTTTTACCACCACAGTTTCATATGCTTGTACAGCAGTATCGACTGTAGGAGTTAAATGAATCTGTAACGACCCATCGTTTTGTGGATCGATAATTAAAACTTCATAAACCTTATTACGAACGTCATCGTCACTATCAGCCGCAAATACTATGCGCTGTCCACCTGCAAGGTCAATACCATCTGACACATAACTTGCAGAACCTTCTACCAGTGTAAATGCATCTAATGTTGAAGTGTCAATTATGTCTACAGGAGCCTTTGCAACCTTACCAAAGTTGTACATCTCTAAATTTGGATTAAACTCGATAATAGGTCTCTTGCCACGTTTTGTCTGATCTATTGTAGGCGTAAAGTTATTGTATGTGGCAGTTGCATTAATAGCATCAATGTGGAACCATCTATTTCCACGTGCCCAGGCATTGCCATCTAAACTATCTCGTTGTGATACAATATAATCCTGTGATGTGGGTGCGTTTGCCGTTGCTTCGTAACCGGTAGAATCGTATAGTTCTAAATCGAAGCCCACGCTCTCATCAACTGTATAGGTTTCTGGAGTAACAAGAGTTCCTACGTCTGTAAGTGTAATACCACTGCCTACACCTTCAACGTAATATAATTTGTTTTGATATGCTACGGGTATTACCCCTGAATCAAACCTTACTTTAAGACCGTTAGTGAAGACGACGCCGCTTGCAGACGTATATACTGTTTTGCCTAATATGTCAGCATCAACATTAATATTGGCAATTGCTGTGGGTTCCACAAGTTTTATAGTACCGTAACGTTCTCCATCAACCCCGTCCTGATAATATAGTGTGTCAAGTATTGCTGTTATTATAGGTACTTCCTCTAGGTAACCTGAATTCGCTTTATAAAATTCCTTGTTTCCGTATTCTAAGCCTTCTCTAACTAACACTTTATTGTTAGTTAGAATCTCTCTGAGAGGGACTAGCGTAACTATAGGGTCGCTTACATTTCCCATATATTTTACACGCCATATACCCCACTTCTGAGCATCTGTTGGTTCGTAACCTGCATCGTACAGGTTAGCATCGTAGTTTTCACCATCTTTGTCAAATACTCCACCAAATAACCAACCATCTTGACTGGAGAAAATTACAGTCTTGGCATCTAAACTTCGTTGACCGTCTATGCCACCATATGTTGCCAATACTGTGCTGAGTAACTGGTTGTGTACCTTATTAAAATCTAAGTCAGTAGCAAGATCCACTTCCTGAAGCGTTGTCATGTTTAGGTAGAAATTCTGAGAGTCTTTAAGCGGCACATTAAATGTGATACTACCAAAGTCGTCTCCGTTATTTCCTACGCCTAATACCTCACGTGAGCTTATGTTACTCTGGGCTACTCTAACTCCTGTCGTGCCTATTTCAGACTGTATCCAGAAAGGAATACCAGTCTGAGACACATTAAAAGTGTAACTACCGCCTCTTGCAAGATATATTGTTGGGGTACCACCTATACCGATAGAGGTAGCTACATCACCTGAATCAGCAAAAGAATATTCACTTAAATGTGGACTACGAGTTATCCTATAGGTTTCGCTAGTAGCAACACTCGTTGTACGGATGTCTACACTATCTGGACCACTTGGTAACCAGTAATACTGAGAGAAGTTTACAAACTTGTCTAAGTCTATTTCTCCGGTAAATGTATATGCTTCTGCAGAAAATAATCTATCATGGTTGTTAGTTAGGCCACCGTGGAAGCCTATGCCCTGTAATAAATCAATGTACGTATTAACAAAGATTACTTCGCCCTGATCATTTTTTACAACTGTACTAGGTTCGAACTGATAATTTTCTCTGTCCGTTGTTGGTTCAGGTAGATAGTTATCCGTTGACCGAAACGTAGGAGTAAATTTTCGACCCACAAAACCATTGACTCTCGCAAGATCGGTTTCTGACGTTGCCTGTTCCAGTGTGGCATTTAAAAACTTTTGATTCTTGCTAGTTCTAAATACTGCTGGTAAAAGATCTAATGTTCTAACTGCCATGTATTAACCTAACTTTAAATTGGATGCTGTTAAACTTGGCACAATTGCTACCTGATCAACTGTTGCCACGCTTATAAAAATCTCATCTGCATTACATGAGATCTGCTGTAAATTTCCGTAATTGCTGTTGTCCGGTACAATCACAATGCTTGCTACATTGGGTACTAGTTCTGCATGTAGATAAGCACTAAGCTCACTAAAGTAGAATGACTCTCCAAAGTCCCAGTTCTCCAACGCAAAATATTCATCTAAAGCTGTAACAACCTGTACTCTTATTTCACTGTCGCTGATATTTACGTTAGGGTTTTTTACAACCTTAAATGTTGCTCTTAACCCGTTATCTGCCTTTATTCCAAACAGTGGTTTAAATTTAGCACTGTTATAGATAATTGTGTCTGATATACTTTTAAAGTTCTCTAAAGTTGCGTAATTTAGTCTCAGGCTTTCAGATGTAGGCCTTGTTGGCTGAACTATCCTTGCTGTGGTGTCTCTAGCCCACAGTCTAAAGTTATCGTTGTGGTCGTTTGTGAGTAAAAATAAATCAATAATATTACTTGGATTAGGATCAATACGCTTGTATCCTGGTGCATTGTGTCTGTACTGGAAGTAGAATCCTTGTCTACCTGTATAATACAGGTATCCTGACAGACTATTAACTACCTTGACATTATTAACTAGACTGGCCTGATAGAATAACTTTGTAGTAGTTGTAAAGAATATTTGCCCGGTAGGGTAATCATTCTTGTTTGCCTCTAATTCATCTAAGGCAGTAAACTCAGTGCTTACAGTTCCTGTGGTTAAAGGAGTAACATCGTTAAAGCTGTACTGATCAGTTGATGGCTTAAAGAATACTAACTTATTGTTAGGATTTGTATCTGGTGACACCAGCGTTTCAAAAAAGTCTGGATCATCAGCAATACCATCATCATCTCTGTCAGTAAAACTTATCCGAACTCTCTTTGTGTTTATGTAACCATCAGCCTCAAGAACAGATTTATATACTTGTAGGCTAGTATCTATAGTAAACGAGTCACTGGAGTCTGGTTGAGAGTTTGTCTTTAGTACCTTGATGTTATCTCGAATAATTCTACCTTGTCTAGGATCATATATTTTTACGTTGTCATCAACGTAAAAGTTTGTCTCGCCTTCTGACTCATAAAGGTATTCTAAGTTTCTATAAGTTGATGTGTACACCTGATTAGTTGCCTTAAAATGCATTAACCAACTAGCATCTAAACTGGCGCTTGTTGTGTTCTTGGCATTTGTTAGACTAAAATCGTTTACTAGGTCTAAATCGGCATCTGCAATAATATACCACGTGCGTGTGCCTTGTTCATACCCTAGTCCAAACTCATCGTAAACTTTTATCAGTGCTATCATTGCGGTTTGCACTGTAGCACTTGGAGTATTAGAATATGTTGGGATAATCTGTGACATTTCTGCGCCTGTAGGCACAATGTCATTTAATGTTACAGGACCATTGCCGTTCTCTAGGTTACCTAGGCCTCCGTTGGTGCCATCAGTAACTACGTCTGAGATCGATCCCCATATTGTTGTTCTATCTCCTGGCAGTGTCGGTGATCCTGTTTTTAACAAGTTGCCCGCTGTAAAATATTTGCCACTTGGTGCATCAAACTTAACAAGACTGTTTTCAGTAAGATACTTTCTGTTGTCACCAACATAACTACCTATGTTCTGTGAGTCACCTGCGGCATTTACAAAATAACCTGTACTTGCGTTGGTAGCAACTGTGCTTTGTTGCCAACTGAGACTTGCCACAGTATATCTATTAAATTTGTCGTAGTAAAAATGTAAAGTTTCTCGTTCAGCAAGAGCTGGATTAACCTGATTGTTAAATGTGTTCTGAATATCTGCTACTGTAACAAAGTCAAATGCAAAAGTCTTATTTGCTTCTTTTCTATAGAGTAGCCCGTCTTCGCAGAATATATTTGTACTGCTGTATCTGCCAGAAGTGTCTGCAACATCTAAAAACCTGCTTATGCCTGATGATGTTCTGTTAACTGCTTTAACTTTAACTAGGTCACTAAAACTGGTAAATGGGAATATGTTATAATCCTCTCCATTAACCATTCTGTTCTGTGTGTAATACTGTTGTGGTGCTTTAAGTCTAATGTCATCAGCAGTTTCTCTTGCGGTAGCATTTGTCACAGTATACTGTAAACTGGCAGTTACCGACAACGTCTCAATTCTGTTTAATTTGCTTAGATATGCAATATTAAAACTGATGGCTTGCAGATCGTTAGGTGTGATCTGATATGTTAGTCCGTTTGACACACGATAGTATAATCTAAATTTTCCCTGAGGAATATTAGCAAATGCACCATCACCAAATACCAAGTTTGTTTGGTCATTCTGTCTTGTAGTAACCTGATAGGCATTGCGACTTGCTGATGTGTCAGAGTTGTAAATTACGTTAGCACTAGCAACACTGGGCACTGCTGACCACAAATCTACCTCATTGTTGTTGTCGTCTAGACTATACAACCAAACATCAGTGTTGTTTATGTTGTTAATATTAATATTTGCAACTCTATTAGATAAACTTTCTTCAAAGTTTAAGTCAATGCTGTTTAATGAACCTTGTTTAAAGTAGAAGAAGTAACCTGTTGTGTTACTGGCATTGCCTAGGTTATCGTTCTTGTAGAGAACCTGGAATGTGCCGTCAGGTGCTACATTTTCTTCGTATACATATTGCTGGTTAAGTGTGGTAGGACTCACCAACTCAAAATTTGTTTTAGTGCCGTCTATTGTCTTCTGAAACGGAAACACACTGAGAGATGCGTTATCTATCTGTAACGTGTACTCCTGTGTTTTAACTTTGTTCAGCGTCTGACTGTTACCAGCTTTGCCTACCTTTTGTCCAGTAATCATTGCGGAATTTAAAATACTGTTCCATTGTTCTTCCCAGTCTGGGTTAGAAGTATCGTTCCAGTTAATTACTGTGTTGCTGATATTTTTTCCAGTGCCATCTCTGAGAGTTTCTGTAGTACTTAGAGCCTGAAATTTCAGGAATCCGCTGCCTGGTATACTGCGCTTAGGGTTATAGCTAACTAGCCGTGCTAGTCGCAGAATACTGTCTCTGCGCTCAGCAGTATCAATAAAGTTTTCACGGGAGTTTAAGTCTGCTCTAAATGCTAGACTTTGTCCCATGTATGCAATTAAATCTATTAGAGCGATGTACTCACTTGATTCAGTAAAATCATTGAAGTCTTCAGGATAGTAAAGTTGTAGATAGTCAATCATAGACTTTCGCAGAGTCGAGAAATCGTAACTCTGGAAGTCTGCCTCCCTGAAACTTTGATAGACTTTTTTCCAGTCTTCTGCGGCTAAAAGCCCTACTTGTCGTTCGTTTATCGCCATATTAAGTATACCTTTAAGTATTTATTGCAATTAAAATGTGCTACTTTTATAAGTTGCCTACGCTAAGACCTTGAGATTCCTGATCAAATTGCAGTAGCAGAGACTCTGTAATGTCCTCTGCTAGGTAGGATAAATCTAACTCTACCTGCACTCCTTGCTCATACTCTACTACGTTTACACTGTTTACAGCTATTCTGGGGTCGTAACTTGCAATAGCCCGTATATCATCTATAATTGCCTGTTTAGTTGTGTCAGTAAGTGGGTCAAATACAATACTCCAGAGATTACTACCAAAATTTGGATTATGCAACTTCTCACCTTTTCTTATATGAAAGTGGTTGATTAGATCCTGTTTTGCTAATTCAAAATCAGTGTAGCGAATCTTTCTAGTATTATTTACTGTGCTGAACCCTTTATATGTTATCATTTCTTAACTCCTAATACGCTTATACCGTAAGCACCATGTTGTGCTAACGAGTCTGCTAATTTGTTTGATGTGTTTCCTGGCTGTGCGACTGTACGCCACTGTTTAGCGGCCGCTGGTCCCAACTTAGTACTTACTGCCATCATTGCCCCTTGTAGTTCGGCAGTATCAGTAGGTTTTATGCCACCGTTGGACTGCATTTTGTTAAAAAATCCTGACAATGCATTCTTAAATCCTGTTTCCTGAGCTTTAGGGTTATTCAGAAAACCAGCCTTGTTTCCTGGCATGCTTCCTCCCTTCCAGCTCGACGGGTTGTTTACTATTTCAGAGGCGGATAACTGTCCTAATCTAAACTTATCACCTACTCCAGACTGAAGCATTCCAGCCTCTTGTAACATACTAGGATCCATTTTAAACTTTCCTAATAGTCCGTCGACGTCTGTGTTATATCTGCCTTCGGCAAAACCGGTGTTGAAGTTTGCAAGTTCTGTTGTTAGTCCGTCTAGTTGCCCCGCATTCAAGTTACCGAGCTCCTGTAAACCACCATCCTTATTAAGCTGGTCTATGGACTGTTGAAATTTACTGGCGAGATCATCTGGCAAGTCTATGCCATCAGCTAATACTTCATTAAGTTGGTCAAACCCTTCTTCGGGAACCTCTAATGTTGCAAGTTGTCCAGAAAGTTTGGCAGTAATGCTATCGAAACCCTTAAAGTTTTTTATTTTATCAAATCCCTTTGTTACCTTGCTATCTAGTTTGGGATCATTAAAAAGAACATCTGCCTCTTCTGTTAAAGCCATTATAATAGATTCCTGTAAAATCTAGCAATTTGCTCTGGTGTCTTAGGGTTAATTCTGCGAGGGTATGGTTCGTGTGTAGGTACCCAATTTAATATAGACTCTATACTGGGCTCTTTTTCTTCCTGCCAGATAACACCATCGCTATTAACTACATCTGTGTACTTTTCTTTAGGCAACTTTTCTACAACAGGACTGCTTGGGGCTGGGCCACTATTAAGATTTATAGTGGATCCCTGGTAATTAAGAGTGGCGGCACAGTTCCAACCACTTGACGTCGTTGAATTTAATGCAATAGAACCATCAGTAAGCATAGTAAAGTCCTCGCCCTGATGCATTCGTGTGGTTTTTAGACTCTTCATATACATATCAGTAGTTTCTGTCTTAATTTTGTTCTTACCACGTATGTTTACTTCATTGCCTGCTTCTAGATTAATGTTGTTATCTGCACGTAAGTTAAGGTCTAGACCTGTTCTAATGTTTAGACTGTTATTACTAAAGATTGTTATCTGTCCGACAGCGTCTATCTCTATCCAGGCTAGACCGTTAGCATGCTGTATATGTATAAACTCTTCTGTGTCATGCATGGTGATCTGATGACCACGACTTGATCTGATTCGCACAAGGTTGTTTTGTCCTGCTACATCGCCATCATCCATAGTAAGGCTGTGACCGCCTCGCCTTGCTTTGTTGCCTTTGTTTACGTAATCTTTAACTTCGTCTGATTCGGCAGTTCCTGCTTTTAATTTTCTAACAAGGGTAGCGTCTTGGGCTATGTCTTTACGGGTTCTGCCAGGAGTGCTAAAACCAAATACCTGACTAGGGGTATCTCTCTGTGCGCTACTAGTAATAGGTCCACGGTCTTTATCGTTCTGTATTCCTTGTACAATAAACTGTTTGTACAGGTCTTCGTGAATGCCCCTAGTTGAACCATAGAATGTTTCCATCACAGACTCTTCTCCGTTACCGGCACCATCTTGATTCTGTGTTTTAAATTGCACTTCACCTACAGGAAACTTGATTCCTTCTAGGTCACTGGGGTTTTCAGTAAACCACTGTGTTAGACTTTCCTGAAAAGCTGGTATCATCAGATCGCTCTGGTACTCAGCACCAAAGTTAACTACACTACCGTTCTGGTCATTATAGCTTCTAGAACCTATACTAGGTACCATGTGGTTCTTAAGGGGTTCAGGAATGCAACCTATCCAGTATGCCTTGTTAATATCATGTTCAGCGAAGATAATCATAACCCTAACACCTATATCAGGCGGCACCATCCAGAAGCCGTAGCTCTGTTGTGTTTTGTCGTATCTCTTGCCTTCTTCCGATGCGTTCATGTTTGTAAAGCCCATAAAAGGACTTAGGTACTGGCAAATTACCCAGCCGGTGGGATCCTCGGGATTAACACTGCCCAATGATGGTATGTAAACCTGAAGTCTGCCGTTTCTAGAATAATCTATGTTATTCTTTATAACTCCTATCCAGGGCCCAGCACTAATTAAATCTCCGGAATGTACCGACTGAAGATTTTTTATACTTGCAAATTTTTCTGTGTTATTAACCGCCATTATTGATTAAATCCTGTTTTAAAACTGCCAGTCTGAATTGCACGGGTTTGTGCTTTGGTCAGAGCAGTCTGGTTTTGAGAGGCTGTTTGTGTGGCAGGGGCACGGGCGTTTGTGTTGGCCGCTAACCCCGTAAACACACTGGATCCGTTAGATGTAACTATGTTTGACTGTATGCCTGGTATTCCTGCAGACAAATTGTCTGCGTCAGACTGCAACGCAGGCATATTGGCCGCTAACCCCGTAAACACACTAGTACCAGGACTAAAAGAGCTTAGGCTTCCAGCAATTGTGCTTCCTATACTGGTTACGTTACCGCCTGATTTCTTAGGTTCTGTGCCTAGTCCAGGCTGATTAAACAACCTAACGGTAGTTAGTACCTGTGTGAACTGACCACCACTAAAGTTGCTGTTGACTTCAATAATCTTGTACACTCCGCTATACGCACTGTCAAAATATGCTGGGTTATTAGATTTTACTAACATTCCAGTATTTTCGTCCCAGTCCTGTGGGCTCTTATAATTTATAAGACAGGTAAGTTCGTCTTCAGAGTTTAAGATGTTTAAACTATTACCTGCAATAACATTTTCGTTGTATCCTACCAAAAAGTCAGGATCCCCTATAATAGTTAACTTAACTTCCACCATGTCTCCCATGGAGTTTGTATACTGATTGTTAATTAGTACTCTGTCGTCCTGTTGTTCGTAATCACTGGATTCCGTAGCCTGTCCACTTTCAATATCAGCATTTGTGTTCTCTGACTGCTGTGGCTGGATACCACTAGTTGTTTGTGAATCACCAGCATCTGTTTTCGATACTCTATTTCCAGTGTCACCAGAACGAGTAACCTCGCCAGATGCCAATACATATTTGGCAGGATTGCCCAATACTTGCTGATAATACAAAGCATCAAACTTTATATTAAAGTCTATTACAGAATCGTTTTTTCCTGTAAAGATATAGTCGTAACGCTTAACCGGTTTAGTTTCTCCCCAACCCGGATAGGATGCAACAGTTCTATTAGAGACGTTATACTTTGATATCACAAAGGTGTTTTCCCTGGCATACTTCTGTAGACTAACGTTAAACTGTTTAATTGTTTTTTTATTTCTTGTCCTAAACCAACTTAATGGCTTTCCAACGTCTTCAGATAGTTTTTCTAATGCCGCCTGCTTGACTTTGGGATCAGTCATATTCCCTATCTTGTTAATATTTTCTGGACTTAATTTCTGAGACTTTATGTAACTACTCTGTTGTATAATTATTGTGTTAATCATCTTAATAATATTTGTGCCAGCACTAAAATCAATTTTTATATCCCCTGACGGTATCTTTTTCTGTGCGTCAATAAATGCATGACTCGCTGTTACATCAAATGCGCCTTGCGGTGTGGGCACCATAGATGTTTTGTCAGCAGACTTAACATCGTTGTTAAACTTAATGGGGGCGTTTTTTATTTCGTCGTCTATCTCAAATTTTATTGTGTGGCAAAAATTGTCGCCAGCAACAATATCAGGATCTGCTTTCTTTTGTTTTTCCAGAGATACCTTGTAGTAGTTGTTATAGAATTCTGTTAAATCGTTAAAGAAATCTCCCACAGTCTTGCTTTTACTGCTGAAGTTTTCGTGTATGCTACACTCATTACTAAACAAGGCACTGTCGCTATATGCAACTGCTTGCACATCGTACTCACCACCTGACTTGCTTACTCTGTGTTGTATTTCTGTAAATTTAATAGGAGTAATAAAAGGCACACTACTTTCTTTAAAGGTATTGCTGTCTTCTATATTATCATATCCTTTAAACTGTATAGATAGAGAATAGGGCACATCTAGATAGTTCTTTATGCCCATATCCTGACATAAAGCCAGTAACCTATTAAAAAACGTAAGACCGCCGGGCTCTGTAATAGTAAAATTAATTGATGTTGCATTTGAACCACCAGTGACTTTGTTAAGTCCAATTATACTATTCAGATCTAAATCGTCAATGTAGAAGTCAACATCAAAATATGCGGCTCGGCGTTCTTTTAGGATACCACCAGACGCTATCATTATGTTTTGATCTAAAGAGTCATAGTCGCCGTCATTAAATGCGTTCAACATGTCAGGAGTCATTACACCCAGTTTAATATTATATGTGTAATTTAAAAACTCGTTAAGTGGGTTTTTTCTTATTCCACTAGTGCCTTGTTGGGTAACTAGGTTTTTGTCACCGTGATCAAATACGCCTGCAGGATCAAACTTGCTTACAAGGTTTACTGCACTGCCAAGGTCCGCAGGTATTATACCACCCGCTAGGTTAAATGGTGACGGTGCCCGAGGCTCTTTAGGTGGTTGCGCATCAGCCTGATTAGCTAGCCCAACGGGTCCTATATTGCCACCGTTACTGCCTGCTATACCTGCGCCTGACGTAGATGTGGTAACGTTTGGATTTAACCTACGCTGTTGAGCGGCACTTAATCCATCAGCCATGTCTTAGAGTCCTAATGCACTGTTAACAGTGTCTTTGTTGGGAATATAGATTGTTGTGCCAGTGGCAAAATCAAAAATAGGATCACGTAGTGTATTAGGGTTACGTGCCATAAACACCCACCATAAATTAACATCCTGATACAAGTCAAACGCCATTAAATCTGGTCTGTACTTGTAGGTTTCTGTAATCATGTATTCTATATCACCACGGTTTGCTGGGATCTTCCTGTAGTTTAGTACGTCCAAATACTTGTTGTTGACAACATTGGTATTGAAGTAAGGACTTGATCTTTTATAGGTGACAGACATTATAAGAATCCTCCATTGCCTTTAAGCAGTGAGCCCTTACTAAAATCTTCCCAGGTAAACTTGTTAGCTATAGTGCTTCTACTGTATACCGGCTGTAGACTTACTTGTATCGACGACTTTGTTGGGATCCTGGCTCGCTTGCTAGAGGACTGTACCCGTCTGACTTGTCCGGGTGTTTGGAATTGTGCGCCAAGTTGATTAGTAATTGTGCTTGTGCTCGTGGCTAATCCTGTTTGTAATGCCTGCAATTGCGGCGGTAATATACTGCCTAACACAAGAGTATTAGTTGTTAACCCAGGCTGTACTGTGCATTCTATATAGTCTGTGTTGCTAGGCATTGTGTGAGTAAAGTTAGTTACTACACAAGAAACATGAGGCAGATAATAATCACCGTATCCATCTATATAAACGATTGGAGGCGGGTTGCCTGAATTAGGTCCACCGTAGAACATCTTGGTTGCTGATCTAAAAAACCATATCATGCCTAAAACATACCGTGCCTGATCTTCTGTCTGTGCAGTGAAATCTGCACTAATGCTGATAGCACCTACCTCACTGTTATTGTAAAAGTAGCTAGGGAAGTTGCTGTGTGTGGGTGTCAGTGACCCGTAACTTGCATTGTGTGTTACAGCAATATTAGGAGTAAAAGGAAAAACCACTCCGTTGGCTTCAGATAATGCACTCATTGGGCCTGTACTAAAATCAAAGGGACCTGCTAGAGGAGCAGTTACTTTGACTTTCCAGTCATTTTCTGCGGCTAGATTACCGCCCTGAATACTACCAAAGAATACTTCTGGCAAGCTGTCTGACCGCTTTCTTTTCCCCCCAGGCATAAGATTGTTAATGTTTAGTCTTGATAGACTGGGGTTACTAATTAATTCTGTGGCCTTTTTGGCTATGTCCTGTGCTTGGCCAGTTATCCCGTTGGATTTATTGGTTAAGTTGGACAAAAAATTCTTAAATGGCATGGGGTTTCCTTTGCATTATGTATTTATTGGTGTTATAATATGCTAATATAAAGAAGGTAAATAATAACATGCGCAAAAAGAATTATCTTAATAACAAAGACATATTAAAAGAAATACACAAATCAAAGAATACCTACTGTTATTTTAGCGATCCCAGTATTGCAGATTATGACATGATCCTACTTAACGTAGATAAAATTCATAAAACAAACATTAAAGAAGCACTTAAACTACGTGCTGACCGTCTATCAAAACTTGCGGTTGAAGCGGCACAGGCAGCAGATCCCAAGACAAAGGTTAAATTAGACGAATTTAAAATAAAGGCCGGTAGTATTCCTGTTACTGATTTGATATTTAGAGTTATGACTTTTGAACATATCCCGCTTAAGGAACCTAAAAAATCTTTGAGCAAGGGAGAGACTGTCGATGAAGACGAAGTAGAAGTAGTTGAAGAGTACGAACCAGATCCAGCTAAAAGAGCTAAAAAATTTCGTGCAAAGTATCTTAAATTAAACTTCCCACCGTTCTTTCATTACAAAATTAACGAAGAATGCGAGCCTTATTTGGTGGGTAAGAGTCATTGGAAGGGTGAGTTAGACACAGGTGAGTTTTGCAAAGAGCACGGCACCATGACCAACAAACTAGCACACATGTTTATGAAACTGTGCGAGCGTTATGCTACTCGTAGTAACTGGCGTGGATACACATACAATGACGAGATGCGTAGCCAGGCATTGCTACAGTTAGCACAAATAGGGTTACAGTTTGACGAGTCTAAGTCACAAAATCCTTTTGCTTACTACACTGCCGCTATTACAAACAGTTTTACCAGAGTATTGCACATCGAAAAGAAAGTTCAGAGCATACGTGATGACATACTAGAGATGAATAACTTTACGCCTAGTTCTACTAGACAGAACGCAGAGGTCTGGGAACGAGAAGAAGGACGTAATCATCCTGGTAAACTTAACTCTTGACATTTGTCCTAGATGCTGTAAAATTATAGCATGCCTGCATTTAAACGAGCCGCAGTATTTACGGATATACACTTTGGATTAAAGTCTAACAGTCAGTTGCACAATGATGACTGTTTAAACTTTGTTGACTGGGTTATTAAAACAGCAAAAGAAAAAGAATGTGATACCTGTATAATGATGGGAGACTGGCATAATAATCGTGCAAGTATAAACATTGTTACACTTAACTACAGTCTTAAAGCCCTAGAACGTTTAGGCAAGGCGTTTAACCGAGTGTTGTTTATCCCTGGCAATCACGACTTGTACTACAGAGACAAACGTGAGGTGCAGTCAGCAGAGTGGGCTAAACATATCCCTAATATTCAAATAGTCAATGACTTTTATAATGAAGATGATATTGTAATTGTGCCTTGGTTAGTAGGTGACGAGCATAAAAAGATACCTAAGATGTCTGGCAAGTTTATGTTTGGACATTTTGAGTTGCCTAATTTTTATATGAATGCTATGATACAGATGCCAGATCATGGTGAGATAAAAAATGAACACTTTGGTGGCATAGAGCATGTGTTTAGTGGACACTTCCACAAACGTCAAACACAAGGCAATATCACATACACAGGCAATGCCTTCCCTCACAACTATGCAGATGCAGGAGATGATGATCGTGGTTTAATGATACTGGACTGGTCAGGTGAGAAGGAATTTATCAGTTGGCCCGATCAACCTAGTTACCGTGTGTTTGACCTTAGTCAAATAATAGATCATGCAGACACATTACTAAGACCTAACATGCATGTTAGGGTTAACTTAGATATTGAGATCAGTTACGAAGAAGCAAATTTTATTAAAGACACCTTTGTAGGCACACACAAACTACGTGAGATTACGTTACTGCCTAAAAAGAACGAACACAGCAATCAAGCCACTACCGCTGTGCGGATAGAGTTTAAAAGTGTAGATCAAATCGTAACAAATCAGATCACAGCTATTGACAGCAATCAGTTTGACAAGAAGTTATTGTTAGACATCTACCAAAATTTATAGTATAATACAAACCTATGTTCAAGATTACTGATATTAGTGTGAAAAATTTTATGAGCGTTGGAAACAGCACTCAGGGTATTCGGTTTGACAGAAATGACCTAACACTTGTACTGGGGCAGAATTTAGACCTAGGTGGTGATGACACAGGCGCACGTAATGGTACAGGCAAGTGTCTTTGTATAAATACATTAGTAAAAGTTCGAAATACAGAAACCGGCGAAGTAACAGAACTTACTATGGGAGAATTGTATAATGCCGCGGTGGGACAACAGCCTAAATGATAACTGCACACAAGTAATGGAAACTGTTATCAAAAATATAGAACCCAATACATACCAAACTTTACTTGCCTGCATAATACAGGCTAATGTCAAGAACTCTAAAAAAGAAATAGAAAAATATGTACGAACCAGATTAGGACTCGTTACTTCTGACTCTAGACATACTAGAAATTATTGGTTACTAAGAGGATGGAGTACAAACGAAGCTTATGTAAAAGCTAAAGAAAATAAACAGAAAAACTGCAAAAGCGTATACAGCCGGGAATTCTGGCTAGAAAAAATTAATCCTGCAACAAACAAGCACTATTCGGTAGACGAAGCAGACTTCGAACGGAACTCTCGTAGACCCATTAAAAAAGAATACTGGATCAAAAAAGGATACAGTAACAGCGATGCACGAGATTTTGCCGCTGGCGCCAAAGAAAGCAACAACAAGAAAGGTGCCAGTGCGTCGGCAACAAGTGAGGTTCGCAGGGTTACCTCTAAGCGATGTATTGAGTATTATACCAGCAGAGGTGCTACGTTAGAAGAAGCGGCGGCTATGTTATCTAATTCTCAAAAATACTTTTCAAAAGATATATGTATTAAAAAATATGGTGAAGAGTCTGGTCTTGAAATATGGCAAGACAGGCAAGATAGGTGGCAGGCAACGCTAAATGCAAAGACAGACAAGGAAAAAGCAAGAATAAATCGATCTAAAATGTCAAAAGGAATATCAGTCTCAAATGCTGAAAAAATAATTGTCGAACATCTATCATTATTAGGAATAACAGTAGACACGCAATTTACATTATTTCAAAAAAATAAAAAACAATTTGTGTATGATATAATGTATAATAATAAAATTGTTGAGTATAATGGCGATTTTTGGCACTCCAATCCTTTGTACTACCATGATAATTTTTTAAACCCAAGAACTAAAATAATAGCCAAAGAGAAATGGAAATTGGACAAGGCAAAAATTCAATTTGCTAAAGCCCAAGGGTATGAAGTATTAGTAGTATGGGAAAGCGATTTTAAGCAAAATAAAGAGGAAGTAATTAAACAGTGCATACAATTTCTAAAAACGTAAACAGAAAATTTATCAATAGTATTGATCTAACTAATCTCGAGATCGAAACCGATTCGGGATGGCAACCATTATCGACTATACACAAAACAATCCCGTATACTACCTGGCACATCGAGACAGTTAGCGGACTTACACTTGACTGTGCAGATACCCATATTGTGTTCGATCATAACTATAACGAAATATTTGTTAAAGATATCGTGCCATGGGAATCTAAAATAATAACCAAGAACGGTGTTGACGTTGTTTGTAAAGTAGACGAAAAATCTTGCCAAGAGAACATGTTTGATGTTACAGTTAATCATCCCGCACATAGATTCTACTCTAACGGTATACTGTCACATAACACCACCATTATTAACGCACTAAGTTATGCGTTATATGGTGAAGCACTGACAAAGATTAGAAAAGAAAATCTAATCAATAAAACAAACGGTAAGGATATGGTGGTTACCATCGACTTTGAAAAAGATGGTAGCGCATATCGTATAGAGCGTGGTCGCAAACCTAACGTGTTAAGGTTCTACGTCAATAACACAGAACAAGATGACAACACTGCACAGGGCGACAGTCGTGAGACACAAAAGGAAATAGAGATCCTGCTGGGCATGAGTCATGATATGTTTAAGCACGTTGTTGCCTTAAACACTTACACTGAGCCTTTCCTAAGCATGCGAGCCAATGACCAGCGTCAGATGATTGAGCAGTTGCTGGGCATAACAATGCTTAGTGAAAAAGCAGACGCTCTCAAGGAACAAATTAAAGAAGTCAAAGACTCTGTTAAACTAGAGGACTTTAGAATTAAAGCAGTTAAAGAAGCAAACGAGCATGTTGGCACACAGGTGTCTAAATTAGAACGTCGCTCAGTAATGTGGGAAACTAAAAAGCAGGAGGATAGTGTTAACCTCCAAACTGCCATAACTGCGCTTGAGAGTGTGAACATTGAAGCAGAGTTAGAAGCACATAGGTGTCTAGTAACTTACAAAGAGCATGCCCGTAATATTCGAGACTTAGACACTGCTATTACTGCCAATCAGAAAACTGTTGTTGCTGGTAACAGCAAAGTAGAAAAGTACACAAAAGAGCTAGAGCAACTTCAAGATCACAAGTGTTTTACCTGTGGTCAAGAGTTTCACGACAGTAAACAAGAGCAGTTAATTGTTAGTAAACAGGAAGACATAGCAGAGTTACAGGACGATATTGCAACTGCCGCACAGGGCTTGCAATCGCTAGAGCAAGCTCTATTAGATGTAGGCAAACTGGAGGACTGTCCTCCAACGTTTTACGACAGCATAGACGATGCGTACAATCACAAACAACAAGTCGACACGCTACAAACACAACTTAAGCAAAAGCAACAGGAGTCTAATCTTTATACAGGGCAAATTCAGGAGATGAAGACTACTGCTGTACGAGAGATTAACTATAACATAATTAATGAATTCAATAGAAGACTGGAACACCAGGACTTCTTGTTAAAACTGTTAACCAACAAAGACAGTTTTATTAGAAAAACAATTATTGATCAGAACTTGGCATACTTAAATGCTAGACTAAGTTATTACTTAGATAAGATTGGACTACCGCACCAGGTAACCTTCTTAAGCGACTTAACCGTGGACATACAGGAACTGGGCAGAGACTTAGACTTTGATAACCTATCACGTGGAGAACGCAATAGACTTATATTAAGTTTAAGTTGGGCTTTCCGAGACGTATGGGAAAGTTTATATCAGCCTATTAACGTATTGTTTATTGACGAGGTTATTGACCACGGCATGGACGGTATGGGTGTTGAGAGTAGTCTAGCAATACTTAAAAAGATGGCTAGAGAAGGCAACAAAGCAGTGTGGTTAATATCACACAAAGACGAACTAGCTGGTCGAGTTAATAATGTATTGAACGTTGTTAAGGAAAATGGATTTACCAGTTACAATAATGACGTTGACACCGTATAATACAATTAGATCATTGGCATATTGATAAAAGAAATAACATATTTTTGTCACTCAGTCACGGAAGATAAATTAGTATAATGGCATATGATTATCCTTGGATTTATAAAGAAAACGAGTTTCAATCAGAAGACATCGGCGAATATTATGGCTTTGTATATCGAATCACAAACACAACTAACGGGCACGATTATATAGGTAGGAAGTTCTTCCACACCATTAAGAAACGACCTCCCTTAAAAGGCAAGAAAAACAAAAGAAGATCAACAGTGGAAACAGATTGGAAAACTTATTGGGGATCCAGTCAAAATCTACAGGCAGACATAGACAAACTAGGCAAAGAGAAGTTCACACGGGAAATAATCAGGCTCTGTAAAACTCGAGGCGAAACCAACTACTGCGAAACGTATTATCAATTTATAGAAGGTGTACTGTTAAAGGAAAACAACTATAACGGTATTATCAACATTAGACTTGGTGGTAACTCAGTAAAAGGTCTTTTAATTGAGGACTTAAACATAAAAACTAAACTTTAACATTAGCCACTAATGCAGAGTGTTTTCTCTGTGTCCTATGAGGTGATTGCGGTGACGCATGGAACTCCCAAGAATAGACTTGGGAACGGGACGGCAAACAGGCATTTAAGTATAAAAACTAAATGATCTAGGCTCTGTGAAACAGATACAACCTAGGAGTAACTGTAAGTTGGCTAATTACGACTTGCAGACTACCGTTGCATGAAGCTAGAGTAAGGGGTACCGGGCAACCGCCTCTGTTCTGAAAAGAAATCTCTTTTAATTAGTATGGACTAAACTCAGATGATGTCTATTATTTCTCCTAGCAATAGGAGAAGTATGGCTCACATCTAGATGATACCAGTAAAAGCAATTATTAATCTTAAAGTTTAAAAAAAGATTGTTTGAACGTTAGTGAAAACAATAGACTTACGTAGTAAGTCTCCTAAGTACTCGATGGTTATGTGTATAACTTGAGTCTTCTGGAATTGAATCAAAGACAACTGCACCAGCCCATAACTTAGCGTTCTTGTGTATGGTAATTTGTCTTTCATGACCTTCTGTTATAGTAACACTGAGTCCGATTCTGACATTATCCTCGACGACAATGTCTCCTCCTAGGGTTGATCTAGCACCCACAATAACATTCCTGCCTATTTTACATCCATGTCCTATATACGTATACCAATCAATTACAGAGTAATCTCCCACAACACAATTATGACTTATGCCTGAGAACGGCATAGCGACGACACCATGACCTATTTTGGTGTTGTCTAACTGTTTGCAGTCTGGATGCATGAGGTTAGTACACTTGATACCTAGGTCGTCTAGCATCTTGATGCGTGTCTTACGTAAGTTATCTCCTGAGTGTTCTGGATTTTTAAGATTGTCATTACCGTCCCACCATGACGTAAGGAAGAAATCATGATCTTCGACAAATGCTTTATCCTCTAACATAGAGTCTGCACCTATTATAGGAACGCCACAGACATCGTTGGTGTTACCGTAAAAATACTGATCCAGGAGTCCTACTACTTGACGCCCGGTGTCCTTACATACTAACAAGATGTCGTGTAAATTGCTTCTATGCCCTACAAATACTATTGGTTTCATATTAAAAGAAAGGCAGCTTTGATTTTTTTGTGGTTTCGAGATTGTCTTTAATTATGTCGTTGATAATTGCACGCTCATGTGTGCCCAGGTAAAAGGCTTCATCATAGGTTAGCCCGCCCCTCATATACCAGCACATTTTAAGTAGATCTTTTTTTACGGCTTTTGATTCTTTATCTAAACTATTTAGATATTCTACTACTTCTTGATCAGTTAACGTCAAAAGCCTTATTCGAAAAAAGCCGAGTAGTCAAACACAATCGGCACCTTGTATTCGTGACTGCAACTATCACAGGTTAATTGATTGTCTGGCAGTTTGCCTACGTCATTGATCTCTGTGATATATTTTTGTACAGCGTCCCAGGATTTTTTAGGGGTATTGTCTAGGAACTCATTGATGAAACGCAAATCTGTAACTTCGCCTTCTGATGTAACAATACTACTCACATGAGTTGCTACACTAGCAAGATTGATATTTGTAACGTCCTTGAAGATTTCCTTAAACTGTCGTAACTTGGCTTCCTGGTCTAAGTCACTACTGTTAACTGTGTCTAAGAGACGTTTCTCCTGATACATACGCTGTCCAGCATCGTTATTTTGTCTATAAGTCTGTGGTTTTAGATAAACTTCCATGCCGTCTAGGTATAACGGTGTTGCATAGTTGGGAGCCTTAACTCCATCTAACACCGTGGGTAGGTGTAGCTCGTACGGACTCTCTTCTTTACATTCAGGACACGTTGCAGAGAACTCCATGTTTTCACTGTAACTTGCAATTCTTATAGATATAAGAATAAAGTCGGTATCCATAGCAGGCATCTGCCAAGGGTCTTTAATTCCTGGACAGCAACTTTTAATAACGTCCACAACACTTTGTCCATTCATTAGTGCGTCTGGTGTTTTAAGTGTTAGTTCGTCCCTAGCTGTCATAGGGTAAACTGCCAGTTGACCGTTGTCGTCGAGTTCTATGGTGCCTGCGGGCCAGTACTTACCACCGCTGGGCAAATCAATATACAGCGACGGCTGTCTAAAGAACTTTGATAATGGATTTGACATGCATTTTTTCCTCGATAAATATAACTATATTTAACCAGGTAATTTATGACTCCAGAAGAACTTAACCGACTACGGACAGCTATTGATGAAATGGCAAGAAGTGGTAATGCCGCAGGATTAACTGCACAACAGTTGGGCCAAGCGTTACAACGGTTGGGTCTAACAGCTGAATCAGCCGAAGAGACTGTCTCTGATTTAGGCAGGTCGTTCGGAGGACTAACAGGAAGAGTTAGTCCTTTAGCCGCAGGCATCAATGCACTTGCACAATCAGTAATGGGCTACATTGGTGTTCAGATGCGTCTAACACAAAGTATGCTAAGTTTTCAAAATCAGATTTACGATACAGAAGATGTGTTCGCTAACATGAACACTGGCATAACAAAACAATTTGCGTATGTTGAAGATGCTGTTAAATCAACTCTAGGGCCATTTGCCGCACTTGCGAAAGATATACCTATAATAGGCAGTTTATTGACTGCCACAGGAAAAGCAGTTGCCGCAGGAATGGACGTAGTTAAAGCGAATAACGATCTCAACATGAAAGTTATAGGTCAGAGCTTTAAAGCAATGCAGAACCTAACTGGTAGTTTTGGAGCGTTAACACTGGATGTGGAAAAATTTAGTCAGGAGGCCGGTAAGGCTGGCCTAACCAGTGACCAATTTAGCAGAATGCTAACCACAAATGCAAAAAGTCTTAGTACTGTGTTTGGCGGTGCCTCAAGAGCGGCATCTGCATTGCAGACAGAGTTTAGTGTTCTTAACAGGGAAGGAAATACAACTAGGGCGACTTTTGTTGCAATGGGTCTAAGCCAAGATGACATGGCGGAAGCAATGACAGAATACGCAAACAACCAGCGTTTACTGGGTCGTAGGCAAGGCTATGAAACAGGTGAACTATCCACACAAACATTAAAGTACCAAAAGAACCTGGCGGCTATCTCAGCTATAACAGGTGAAAACGCCAAACAACAACAAGCAGAACGTTCAGCAAGACTTAATCAAGCACAGTTTGCCGCTAAAATTGAAAAGTTAACTATTGAAGGCAAACTTGCTGAAGCAGCCGCATTACAAGAAGCAGTTACTGCCGCCGCAGAATACGGACCTGCATTTGAAAAAGTTGCTATAGAGCAAGCAGTGTACGGCAGGGTAATAACAGCAGAAGCCAGTAAGACCATGATGATGAACCGAGCGTTAGGGGAGGCTAGCCAAAACGCAATTGACGGTACCAAAGGTTTTACAGGCAGTGTTGAAGAGGCACAAAGACAATCTCGTGCGGCTTTTGACGAGAAAAAAGACGAAATTAAAGCAGGCAGAGATGCCTCGGGTAGCCTAGCAATGCTGGCAGGTCTGACAGACAACGCATTTATACAAGACCTAGGCGCAACCTTTGTGGCAACAAGGGACACAGTTGCCAAAACAGGCACGTTGGTTGACGAATTTAACACAGCATTACGGAACCTTGTTCTGACAGAACAAGGTGGTACAGCTCTGATAGCCGCTGAAGACGCAAGACAACAAGCAATGCGTGTGAAGTCAGAAAACAATTCCATAACGATGATTGATAACACCCTTAAGATAGCTACAGCGTTCTCAGATCTGGCGGAAGCATTGGAAGAATCACGTACAAAGATGGTGCAGAAACTGACTGGATTTACTAATGACTTTGTGGACGTACTAGGATCCGGCTTTACTCCAGAGAAGATAGATAAATTGCACAAACAATATTTGTTAGCAACCGACGTCTCCAAGTCTGATGGGGGCAAAGTGTCTAACACAGCCGATCACGGTGTCGACGACACCGCCTATTTCCTTAGTACAGGCGGCATTGCTAAAGGCCCAGATACCGGTTACAGAGCCACATTGCACGGAACTGAAGCAGTTGTTCCACTGCCCGACGGTAAATCTATACCAGTAACATTAGACACAAGTGGTTTTGATCAGAGCGTAACTGCACTGTTAAAAAGTATGGAATTAAAGACGCCCACTAATGACAACCTAGCATCATTAATGGAACAGTCTGTGGCTTTAAACAGTGAAATATTAGACACCCTTAAGCAGGGCAATAGAACTGGTCAACGAATGGTTAAAGCATTGAGTTAATTCTCTCTACACGAACTTACTATAAATATATAATATAAAAAAAGATTATCTTATGGCTTGGAAAAAATATTTTAAAATAAGCAATGACGTAGATACTGGGTACATTTCAGAATCTGCTAAACCGACCCCTGGATTCCGTAACTATCAGAGCCAACTACCTGAAGTTTATATCGGACACCCTAATCGTGTTGAGCGTTATTCTCAGTACGAGCAAATGGACATGGACTCTGAAGTCAATGCGGCTCTAGACACTATCGCAGAGTTCTGTACTCAGAAGAATATTGAAAACAACACTGCTTTTGACCTTGTATTCAAAGAAACGCCTAGTGATAGCGAAATTAAAATTATTAAAGAACAACTGCAAAACTGGTGTAGTCTAAACAAACTAGACCAACGTATGTTTAAGATGTTTAGGAACGTGTTAAAGTACGGTGACCAGGTATTTGTTAGAGATCCAGAAACATTTGAAATGTACTGGGTTGAGATGTCAAAGATTGTTAAGGTCATTGTTAACGAAAGCGACGGCAAAAGACCAGAGCAGTATGTTGTTAAAGACCTAAACCCTAACTTTCAGAACTTAACAGTTTCAGCAGTTACCACCAGCGATGTATATACCAACCGCCCACAAGTAGGTGGTCCTAATGGTGCTTACATACAACCCAATGCACCTTATGGTAGCGGTGGCTCACGTTTTACTAATGCACAAAACGAGTCTGTTGTTAATGCTGAACACGTTGTACACACTAGTCTGACAGAGGGGTTAGATGTTAATTGGCCCTTTGGAAATAGCATTTTAGAGAACGTTTTTAAAGTCTTTAAGCAGAAAGAACTACTTGAAGACGCTATTATTATATACAGGGTACAAAGAGCCCCAGAGCGTAGAGTATTTTATGTTGATGTGGGTAACATGCCAGCACATATGGCTATGGCATTTGTTGAGCGTGTTAAAAACGAGATACATCAACGTAGAATACCAACACAAACTGGTGGCGGCACTAACATGATGGATGCCACATATAATCCACTCAGTATTAACGAAGACTATTTCTTCCCACAGACCGGAGAAGGTCGTGGGTCTAAAGTAGAAACACTACCAGGTGGGCAGAACCTAGGCGAGATCGACGACTTGCGTTTCTTTACAAACAAGTTGTTTAGAGGCCTACGTATTCCTAGCAGTTATTTGCCAACTGGTCCAGAAGATGGTTCACAATCTGTAAGCGATGGGCGTGTAGGTACTGCACTTATTCAGGAATGGAGGTTTAATCAGTATTGTAAACGTCTACAGCGCATGGTTGTCGAAAAACTTGACACAGAGTTTAAGATGTTTATGCGTTGGCGTGGCATCAACATAGACAACAGTTTATTTGATTTACACTTTAACGAACCACAAAACTTCAGTAGAAACAGACAAGCAGAGCTAGATAACACCCGTATTAATGCGTTCTCTAATTTAGAAGCAGTGCCCTACTTAAGTAAACGCTTTATGTTACAGCGGTTCTTGGGTCTTAGTGAAGAAGAAATGCGTGATAACGAAGAGCTCTGGAAAGAAGAAAATGGTACAGATGCTGTACCAGGTATGGACGCAGGATTACGTAGTGTTGGCGTTACGCCAGCAGGTATTGACGCTGACTTAGAAGTAGCGACTCCTCCAGAGGTACCAGAAGAGAATCCAGAAGCTAACGTAGACGTACCAGCAGGCCCAGAAGCATCTGCAAGTCCGGTTCCGGTCAGACAATAATAAATAATACTATTATGTTACTAAACGAATTCTTAAAGAAAGATGAAGGCGAAAGTTACCCTAGTAATAACGATGATAACAGCGTTTATAAACTAAGTGACTTACGTAAGACCAGGCTCACATTGGCACAATTAAATAAGCTCAGGAATATAAGGGACGTTAAAAAAATTGAAAAATCTAAAAAAATAGAAGACGTTAGGCAACAATATAAGCCCGCACCACAGTCAATGTAATAGCAAAAAGTTATTTGTTTTAGTGTTTTCACACTAAAACTACCCAAAAAACCTCCTTTTTGCAGTGTAAATCTGCACCTCCGTTAAATACTACTATAATACTACTATAGGAGTAACTTCGCATGAGTACAAAGTATGAACAGTTGATTGAATATATCATCAACGAAGAAGAGGATAAGGCAAAAGCACTCTTCCATGATATCGTAGTTCAAACTAGTCGTGACATCTATGAGAATCTAATTGACGAAGACGATTTTTCTGAAGAAGAAACAGTGGATGACATGTCAGATGCTATCGAAGCTGATGAAGAAGGTATCAGTGAAGAAGACGACGAGATGGACATGGACGACGAAGAAGAGTCAGAAGAGTCAGAAGAGTCAGAGCCAGAAATTGAAGATCGAGTTATGGATCTTGAAGACGCATTAGACCAACTCAAAGCTGAATTTGATGCCATGTTGGACGATGACGGCGACAAAGAGCCTGAAATGGACATGGAACTGGATATGGGTAACATGGGCGACCAAGAAGAGTCAGTAGAAGAACATGAAGTTGTTAGAGAATATGTTGATAAAGTTGCTCAGCCTGCTAATAATTCAGAAGCTGTCACATCACCAGTTGCTCGTAAGAACGACATGGGCGGTAAAGCAGTTGATCCTACCGGTGAAGAAAACGGTGGTTCTACTCCTAAGGTCGCACCAGGTAAGTCTTACAAGAATACCGCTGGTGGCAAAGCACCTTTAGAAAGAGCACCTGCCGCTAAGACAGGTGAGTAATTAGAGTTAACTAAGGATAAACAATGACATTACTTAAAGAACATTTAACATTTGATGCGGCCCGTATGGTAACAGAAGGCTCTGACGATGGTAAAGATATGTTTATGAAAGGTATTTTCATTCAGGGTGGTGTTAAGAATGAAAATAAACGAATTTATCCTGTTTCAGAAATCTCTAATGCAGTCAGTACTGTCAATGAACAAATTAAGGGTGGTTACTCCGTTTTAGGCGAAGTTGACCATCCAGATGATTTGAAAATTAACTTAGATCGTGTTAGCCACATGATTACTGAAATGTGGATGGACGGACCTAATGGTTTTGGTAAATTAAAATTATTACCAACCCCAATGGGACAATTAGTAAAAACTATGTTAGAATCGGGCGTCAAACTTGGTGTAAGTTCTAGAGGCAGTGGTCAGGTCTCAGAATCATCAGGAGACGTTAGCGGTTTTGAAATTGTAACAGTAGATGTAGTTGCACAACCAAGTGCTCCTAACGCATATCCAACAACTGTGTATGAAGGGTTGATGAATATGAGGGGCGGACACAAGGTTCTCGAAATGGCAGCTGATGCCGGTGCAAATCAAAAAGTACAGAAGTACTTAAAAGAGCAAGTAACACGCTTAATTAAGAACTTAAAAATTTAGGAGATCCGTATGTTAGAAGCAATCAAACCATTGCTAGATAGCGGAATTATTAACGAAGAAACAGAGATAGCAATTAATGAGGCGTGGGAAGCAAAACTTTCTGAAGCTAAAGAAATTGTTCGTTCTGAACTCCGTGAAGAGTTTTCGCAACGCTATGAACATGACAAATCCGTCATGGTTGAGGCTTTAGACAAAATGGTCAACGAGTCTTTATCTAAAGAACTTCAGGAATTCGCTGAAGACAAGAAGAGATTAGCAGAAGATAGAGTTAAGTACAACACAAAGATGTCTGAAACAGCAGATAAGTTTAAAGGCTTCTTAGTTGGTAAACTAACCGATGAACTCAAAGAGTTACGTGAAGACCGCAAGACAATGGCTGGTACAATGGCCAAAGTTGAGCAGTTCGTTATTCGTCAACTTGCTGAGGAACTTAAAGAATTCGAACAGGACAAGAAAGCCATTGTGGAAACAAAGGTCAGACTTGTTACTCGAGCGAAGGAAAAGTTAGATGAACTTAAGACTAAATTCGTTGCTAGATCTTCCGCATTAGTTAAAGAAACAGTTGCTACAAATCTAGAGTCTGAGTTAACTCAACTCAAAGAAGACATCCAAACAGCTCGTGAGAATATGTTTGGGCGTAGATTGTTTGAAGCATTTGCAGGCGAATTTGCTGGTACTCACTTAAATGAGAATCAGGAGATTAAAAAACTTATGAGCATTATTGCTCAGAAGGATGTGAAACTTGCAGAAGCTACACAATCACAAGAGGAAGCTAAGAAATTAGTTGAATCTACAAAGAGCGAAATTAAAGTCATTAAGGAATCTAGTGAGAGAAAAGAAACACTCAATGGATTACTTAGTACATTAAACAAAGAGAAAGCCACGGTAATGCGTGACTTGCTCGAATCAGTGCAGACCGATAAACTTGGATCTGCATTTGACAAGTATTTGCCAGCAGTACTTAATAATTCCAAGATCGAACACGCCGCAAAGCACGTTCTTTCAGAGAACAAAAAAGTAGTAACTGGTGATAAAATCACTGCAAAAGACGTTGTTAAGGAAGATGGCACTAATATCATCCAACTAAAGCGTTTAGCAGGGCTATAAATTAATAAATTATTATTAGGAGAAAACTGAAATGTCAGATAATTTACTAGAAGGCCGTTGGGGTGAGACCAAAGAAGCTCTGTTAGAAGGTTTACAAGGTTCCCGCCGTACAACAATGTCTTCCATATTGGAAAACACAAGAAAGCACTTAGCAGAATCCGCCACTGGCGGTGCAACAACTAGTGGTAACGTTGCAACTCTTAACCGAGTTATTCTTCCCGTAATTAGACGAGTTATGCCAACTGTTATTGCCAACGAAATTGTTGGAGTACAGCCAATGACTGGTCCAGTTGCACAGATTCACACATTACGTGTGCGTTACGCTGAAACAGCAACATCTACAGCAAGTGCACCGTTTAATACAAACACAACATCAGGTGACGAAGCACTTTCACCATTCAAAATTGCCACAGCATACTCTGGTTCAACATCAACTGGTCGTGCAGACAGCACAGCATCATTTGAAGGTTCACCAGGACGTAAGATCAACGTTCAGATCTTAAAGCAAGTTGTTGAAGCTAAAACACGTAAGCTATCAGCTCGTTGGACATTTGAAGCCGCACAAGACGCACAGTCAATGCACGGTTTAGATGTTGAAGCAGAGATTATGGCTGCATTAGCTCAAGAGATCACTGTTGAAATTGACCAGGAAGTACTTGGTTCTTTACGTAGCCTTGCGGCAACTGAAGAAACATACAACCAGGCAGCAGTATCTGGTACAGCTACTTACGTTGGTGACGAGCATGCCGCATTGGCAGTTCTTATCAACAGAACAGCAAACAAGATTGCACAAAGAACAAGACGTGGTGCAGGTAACTGGGCAGTTGTTTCCCCAGCCGCACTAACAGTTTTACAGAGTGCAACAACATCAGCTTTCGCACGGACAACTGAAGGCACATTTGAAGCACCTACAAACACTAAGTTTGTTGGTACACTAAATGGCGCAATGAAAGTTTATGTTGATAGCTATGCAAGTGACTCAACCGCAGTTCTAGTTGGTTATAAGGGTTCAAGCGAGGCAGATGCCGCGGCTTTCTATTGCCCATATATTCCATTAATGAGCAGTGGAGTTGTTCTTGATCCAGCAACGTTTGAGCCAGTAGTTGGCTTTATGACTCGCTACGGATACGTAGAGCTCACAAATTCCGCTTCATCGCTCGGTAACGCCGGCGATTATCTGGGTGAAATTGCCATAAGCAATTTGTCCTTCTCATAATTGTAGAAGTCAAAACGCAACAAAAAATTCCTGTTCGGAATGGGATACAAGGAAGGGGTCGCAAGGCCCCTTTTTTGTGGCTAAAAGAAGCAGTCAGCAGAAACCATCGCTAAAAAAGCAGAATTATTGCGTGGACAGCCCAGAGAGAAACGTTATTGTCAACATTGTGACAGGCAGATCTCACTTGGTTGGTACAATAGACACAGTGACAACTGTAAGTCAAAATAACTTGACTTAACTCCCGACTTACTGTATAAATATATATACGTTCAGGCAATAGCCCGGAAGTAGACTTTACTATTAGTCGAAGGAACGCATTATCATCGTTCATCTCAAAAGAGACGGAAGTAGGTAATGGTTACCGAAGGAACGCACCTAACTGTAAGAAGGAGGGTGTTGACATGACATTGTGGACTCGATATTGTAGAGCTCATGCACAACAAGACTATCATAAGGCTTGTATGCTTAAATTGTTTCTGTTACGTGCATTTGTACACTACTAATAAGTAAGCATCAATTTAAGGGATCGAAATTTGATCCCTTTCTTATGGCTTCATAATCTATAAATACTACTGTTCAGTAGTTAGGTAAACAGGAAAATTTTTCCTGTCCAAACTGACTTATGCTGTTCCCACAGCGTAGCGACTAGAACTCGCATTGGACTTCTTAACAAGGAGAAAACAAATGGGAAGACCTATTAAAACTGCCGAATCAGTTGGCGGCAATCTTAAAGTAGCATCAGCATCAACAGCATTACCAATTGGTTCAAATGCTCTAAGTGGCAATCAAATAGTTATGAAAGCATACATTACAGGCGGTAGTGTTCAAGACACAACACTAGTTCTACAAAAAGGAACAAAGAAATTCCGTTGTACAAATAGTGATGGAACCGAGTCTCTGCAATTAACATCAGTAGTGCATGGTTCATTAGCACAAGGACAATGTCAGATTACTGGTACAGATAGTGCCGGTGGTACTTACTTTGCAAGTAAAATTACAGGACGTCATTTTCATGTAGGCAATCTTGGAACAGGATCACAATTTGCAGTTGGTGATAAGGCTTTATTAGTCGCATCAGGACCAGAAGCAAATGTAAGTGTTTCAGTACCGAACAGTTAATATTTTTTTAACAGTAAAGGCTACAGTGATAATTACAGTGTAGCCTTTTTTTATGACACCAATAGCATTTATTATCGGAAACGGACGTAGCAGACTAGATGTAGACCTTAATACACTACGAGGTCGAGGCATGACCTACGGCTGTAATGCACTATACCGGGACTTTGTTCCTGACGTACTGATAGCAACTGATAACGGTATTGCTAAAGAAATACAAGAATCAGGATATGCTAACACAAATAGATTCTATACCAGAAGACCACAAGAAGGATCAGGAGCGAAACCTATAGAATACAATTATGGATGGTCAAGTGGACAAGTTGCACTAAGTTATGCCGCCCACGCAAAGCACAGTTATTTGTATATGATTGGATTTGATTTAGCAGGGCTTGACAGCAATACCAAGTTTAATAATGTATATGCAGGCACTGACCACTATAAAAGATCGGAAGAGCGAGCAACATTTTACGGTAACTGGTTAAAACAGATACATCAAACAGCTACAGAGTTTAAAAATACAAGGTTTGTTAGGGTAATTTCAGAGTCTGGATATGAGCCACCAGAGCTTGGTCCTTTAAAAAACCTGCAACACATGTCTACAACTGACTTTAAAACTGTACTAAATACATTGAAATAGGTAGAAAAAGAATGTCCACAACCAAACGAGTTTCCGGTGATTACCATATAAGTTCAGTAGATGTAAGTACTGATAATGTTATTATTACGACACACACAGTTACGGTTAACGGTAACCTAACAGTTACGGGAACAACTACATCTGTTGAAACAACTAACACAGAAGTATCAGATAACACAATTACGCTTAATAGTGGCGAGGCTGGTGCGGGCGTTACTGCTGGAACAAGTGGTATTGAAGTTGAACGAGGATCTTTAACAAACGCTAAATTTGTTTTTGATGAAACATCGGACACCTGGCAAGTTGATAACGGAACAGGATCATTAGCCACTGTTCTTACGGTAGGCGGTGCAGGTATTGCCAGCGTTGTTGAAGACACAACGCCCCAACTAGGCGGTAATTTAGACATTAACGGTTTTAATATTACTAGTTCAAGATCCAACGAGGATGTCGTTATTGATCCTAATGGCACTGGTAAACTGGAAGTAGCAAGTGAACTAAAATTATTGGAAGTAGGGAGCGATCCCTCAGCAGTAGCAACACATACTTTTGTTTATGCAAAGAATCCGGGTGCAGGGCAAACAGGATTATATGTAGCAAACGCTACAAGAACAGACGAAGTAGCCTCAAATAAGAGAGCTAGATTATACGGATTAATTTTTTAATAGGAACATAGAATGGCAATAGAAAATACAGCAGTAGGTGCTACCAATACAGACATTTACACCTCAACCGGAGAGACTTGTGCTATAACCATGTATTTTTGTAACTATAGCGGTGCAGGTAGGACTATATCTTTATACGTAGTACCTAGCGGAGACAGTGCCGATAATACTACTATTATTATTAAAGATGTTGCAATTACTGCATCCGACACATATATATTATCTGGTGACAGGATAATTCTTGATAATGGCGACAAAGTTATTGCCATTGCTGACGCAGGCTCGGCTATAACTGCAACAGTAAGTTATGTGAGCGTATAATGGCTAAACCAGGAAAATACGTAAAGAATCCTGAAGTTGCTGGTGCTGGTGCTGGTGCGATTAGGATACCGGTAGGAACATCAGCTGATCGACCTACAGCGCCAATAAACGGACAGTTACGCTACAATACAACAGCTAACGTGATGGAGATGTATGTTAACAGTGCATGGGCGACACTTGGTGTAGTTGGCTTAGTGACTATCACAAAAGACACATTTACCGGTGACGGTTCCACCACAGCATACACGATGTCAATTAGTGTTGCAAACGAGCAAGATATTATTGTGCATGTTGGTAATGTTCACCAAAACCCAGATGTTGCTTACACAATAAGTGGGACCACACTTACATTTACGAGTCCTCCACCAGATACGCATACAATTATAGTACAGCACGGTTACAATAGTACTAGTGCGTAAAGGATAAAACATGGCAATTGGCAGAATATCAGGAGCCATGCTAAAATCTAACCTAGAACGTTTAGGTGTGGATATTGCAGTAGACACTGATTTATTATACCTAGATGTTACTAACAATCGCATTGGTATTAATGAAGCAAGTCCTACCAAAAGCCTACAAGTCGATAACGTTACTATAGAAGGCAGTCAGATACGAAGCACAAGCGGTGCTTTAGACTTGGGATCTAATAGTAATATTTCAGTAACAGGCGGATCCAATGGACAAGTTTTAACAACTGATGGTAGCGGCAACTTAACCTGGACATCTATTAGTTCAGACGGTCTGACTATAAATTTGGGCATTCCAGAAGATAGCTCATGGTCTGATGGAGCAATTAACACTTGGTCAGAATCTACATTGTTGTCTAATGCACATGATGACACCAACGAGTGTATGCTTAATATTATTAACAACACAGCCGTTGCTAACATGGACTTTACTGCTGATGTAACATCAGGTGGTGCTGGTACATCAGTTACGCTAACTATTATTACTGCCGGGAATCCTAATAGGTATGACATTACCTGGGGCGATGGCGATACCGACTCAAACCAAACTGATTCAACGCCAACGCACACTTATGCTACTAATTCAGGATCACCATTCGATATTACTGTTAGAGCATATAATAATGGTGGTAGTGGTACTTGTAGCGAAACAAGTAAGACACGTACATCATACATTATTATATACACAGCAGATCCTGTTGTAACTTTTGCGGCCTATACAGCAAGCTCAGGTGGGAGTGCTATTACACAATGGGACGATGGCGACACAGTTTACTTTGAAAATACAACCACAAACACAAGTGGTGCAACAGTTCAGTATACTTGGGACTGGGGCGACGGTAGTAGTGACGATGTAGTATCGAGCGATGCATCTGCAGGTGGAGTAGGCGGCGCCAGAATAGCACATACATTTACTGCCAGCACAGAACAAGAACAAACAAGAACAGTAACACTTACATTGGATAGTCACAGCACGGCATTGCCTGCATCTGTACCAACAAGTGACAATACTGCTCATAAAATTTATGACACACATACCCCAACAGTGTCGTTAAGTGCATCTACGGGCGTTAACGAAGAAGGAACAAGTGGATTACCAATTACGTTTACTAATAATACAGAAAGCTCAATTGGTAGTTTTGCAACATATGGTATCCAATACCAGTATCAATGGGGTGACGGCACATCCGATAATACAGTAAACGTTGGATCAGGAAGTAGCGGAGATACTGGTGGCACAATTAGCCACACATTTGCGTTAAGCTCAGGTGACCAAGCAGATGGAACAGCGCAGGACTTTACTGGTAACCTAAGAGTTATTAGCAACCATACTAGTTCACCGTTTATTAGTTCAACATTTACGGTACACGTAGAGCCAGATGTTAGAGCAAACATTGCGGCAACAGCAGTAACAATTAGTGATAGAAATGGTGACAACCAGTATGACTTGTATGACTTTACAGATTTAAGTGGCAACAATCGTGCGCTAGTACGTGCAACTAATACATCACAAAATGGTGATGATTATGAATACGATTGGGCAGACGGTGGCACAAACGATACCGTCACAGAAGATGGATCAGCGTCAGGTAGTATAGGAGCAACATTAGATCATAACTATGCAGGCGAATCAACAGACAACTATAATTTAAGTTTTACTGCAAATGGCCAACCAGACATTACGTTACAAACAGATACTGATAGTAGTATAACATTTACATTAAACGCTGTGCCTTCAACACCGGCTAATTTAAGCACAAAGTCAATCACACTGTCTGACAGTGTACAAGGAACAAGTCCAAAACTATGTGCTTCCTTTACAGACAACAGTGATTCAAATCCTCTAAGTGCAGGTGCAAGTCTGCAAACTACCACAGCAAGAAGGTACACCTCAGGTACTATTGATACAAGTGTTGTAGACAATGCTTATAACGGAGCATCAGGAACACTAAGTGCTAGTATTAACGGTGTTACTACAGGCAGCAAAGCATTTAGCACATCAACAGGAGAAAATGGAACGTTTACAAGTCTTGTTGTTAGTGGACAACTTGATGCACACGATAGCATCAGCTCAAGTACGTATCCAACAGGATTCTATCAAACATTTGACGCTAAAATTACACAAGCACTTAGCAGTTATACTGTGGGTGTTAATGATCAGAGACTTGAACACAGTGCAACAGGTAATACAAATTATGTAAGTGTTGTATATGATGATATTACAAGTGTACCAAGTATAGTGTCCGCAGGTACGCTAATTGAAGGCACAGGTGGAACTAAACGATATATTTCGGGTATTCCATATTACAATTCAGGATCGCCAACAGTTGTTTTGAGCAGTGTACAAATAAGCAACCTGACAGGACAAGCATATTCGGATGTGTCTAATCCTGTTGAAGTAGATTCTGCATCAAATCAAGAAGGCACATCAAGTGCAGGAACAACCGATACTGATTACAGCTATAGCAATATAGATGGCGCAAGTACTATGTTGTCGGTCGGTATACCAGTTACAGACACAGGGGTTGGCGGAGCATACACAATAGGTAACTTAACTATTCCTATTACAGCCAGTTCAGTAAGAACAATAGACAGAGTTCAGGTACGTGCGAGGAACTGTAATGGTGTAGGTAGTTACAGTGCAAACACAACCAACGTACAAGTACACAAGTCAGCACAAAGTGGTATCAGTGAGATTGCTGTTGCAGTGTCTGACGATTTAGGAGCAGGATTTGACGATGATGGTGTTAGGGTATTCGATTTTAGTGCCGCTACAACAGACAACCCAAGTTACACTGGCTCAACCAATTTCTACACAAACAGTCCTTACACAGAAGCAAGCGACCTTGGTGTTGAAGGCACAAAAGAAGCAACTATTAGATTAGGTGTTTTGAAGTATGATGTTACAGATTATAGTTCAGGATATCTTCCAGTAGGCCCAGACAGAAGCAGTGACACCGGAACACAATACTTTACATTTGCATTTAGACGTACCACAATGGCAAACTTTGACATTAACATAACAAGTGCAAGCATTGCAGGGTTATGGATAGCGGCACCGGGTACTGGTATTGATTCAGCGTCAGGGATTAACGGCTGGCTAGACGCAAGTACAACGTATGGCGGCTCAGGTGTACCGGGCTCTAACACAGGCAGTGGTGGTAATGGATCTAATGGATGTGCGTTTACATCTGGCGATAGAATTGCTGCCAGCACGTCACTTAGTGGTGGTTATACAATGACACTTGGTAGTGAGAACGGCACGAACGCAACAGGCAATGTTGTGTTGGTAAGAATAGCATTAACAAGTGGTCAAAGTGTCACAGCACTCAGCGTAGGAGTGGCAAGCTAATGGCTATATCAGATACACAAAAAGTTGATTACTTGTGGAAGAAACTAGGTTACTCAGCAACTAAATCAGACACAAACGCTAACAAAAAAGCACCAAACGAAGCGATAGCCAGCCCGCTGTTAATGCGGTTTGATACAATGTGGTCGCAAAGTGGAAATATTCCCGCCACATTGCCAGGTAGTAGCTCAAGCGTAGTTACAGTATACCCAACAAGCGCACCGAGTGAGTGTACTCTTGATGGCACATCTACTGCCAATAGAACTTGGAAAACAGGATTAATTAATTGGATTAGCCCGGAGTTTGGGTCAACGTATCAAGCAAAAATTTATATTCATACTGCTAGTGATGCCGCAGGAGCATCAGGCGGCGACCAAGTATTTGCAACTGGTTCAGGCAATGATGACGAATGGTTCTTCGATTATCAGTCTGGCGTACTGCACTTTATTGGTGATAACTTACCCAACGGCATTAGTTTTTCAGGCAAGAGTGTTTACATAAGTGGCGGAAGATATATAGGAAACATAGGCACTGGGCTGAACGCAACTGACTTTGGTGACTTCACCACAAGTGGGTCACCACAAACAACTTTAACTAGTGCTGTAACAAACTCCGATATAGGTTTAGATCCTAACGGAACTGGTCAAGTTATAATCAATGGCACTAATGCATTAACTGTGCCCTCAGGGACTACTGCACAGCGACCAAGTGGTAGTACAGGTGATATACGTGTTAATACTTCTACTGGTTATTTAGAATACTACGATGGCAGTGATTGGCAAGACTTGGCCCCTGCCACAGGTAGTCATACGTTAGATACTTTTGCTGGTGACAGCAGTACAGTAGTTTTTACACTGAGTGCATCAACAACAACTAACGATGTGCTTATAACACACAATGGTGTTGTGCAAGTAGCAACGACAGCATTTTCAATATCAGGAACCACACTAACATACACAGAAGCACCCCGGTCAGGCGACGTTATTGAAGTACGATATCTTAGTACTGCTTATAGTCCAGGTAGTGTTATTAAAGATGCAGACAATGACACAAAAATACAGACTGAAGAAACAGCAGACGGGGATACAATACGTTTTGATGCCGCTGGCACAGAAGTCGCAACAATGACCGATACTGTTACTGCATTTGCAACAGCAGTAAGAGTCGCTAACATGACCACTACTGCTAGGAACGCACTGAGTCCTGCAAACGGATGGGTAATTTACAATACGTCTGATAACAAATTTCAGGGGTATGCAAACGGTGTTTGGGTAAATTTTCACTAATTAACTAAATACTGATGTGAAGAGTGCAATGCTCTTACTTAACCTAAAATAATTATTCTCCCATAATAATACGCTATTTGCTAAATTGGCAACGTCGAACCATTTTGGACTTTTTTGGTAAATAATATTACTATCTATACTCAGATGAGGTAGATTGAATTTTTAGCTAAAAATTAGGGAGAAACAAATGGCTGTTACAAGAATTAAAGCGAATCAGATTTCTGATTCAGCAGTCGAATCTGCAAAACTTGCAGATTTAGCAATTACCGCAGGAAAATTAGAAAACAACTTAACATATGGTTCGAATCTAACAGTTACTGGCAACTTAATAGTTAACGGGACCACAACAACAGTTGATTCAACTAACACAACAGTGGCAGATCCAATTCTATTGCTTTCAAAAGGAGCAACTGGATCAGGCACAGTTGATGCAGGTATCGTTGTTGAAAGGGGAGACGACAACAACGTTGCCATATTATGGGACGAGTCAGCAGACCAGTTTGTCGTAGCTGTCACAGCAAGTGAAGCAGGTTTAACGGCAGGTAACGTTACACTAACAAGTTACGCAAACTTACAGGCAGGGACACTTACTGCAAGCGCACTTGACGTAACCGGTACGCTCGATATTGATAACATTCAGATCGACGGTAACACAATGAGTAGTACAGATACAAACGGTGCAATTAACCTAACACCAAACGGCAGTGGTGAAGTTGTTATTGCAACTGCTACAGTCAGTGACTTGACAGATAACAGAGTTGTTATTGCAGGCACAAGTGGTGCACTTGAAGATGACACAAACTTCACGTATGATGGCACTAACTTAACAGTCAATAGTGCAGTTGTTACTGATTTGACTGACAATAGAGTTGTTATTGCTGGTACTTCAGGAGCACTTGAAGATAGCGCAACCTTCACGTATGATGGCACTAACTTAACAGTCAATAGTGCAATTGTTAGTGATTTGACTGACAATAGAGTTGTTATTGCAGGCACAAGTGGTGCATTGGAAGATGATGCAAACTTTACTTGGGATGGTACAGACTTAAATCTTACTGGTGGCTTGAATGTTACTGGTGATTTAGCAGTTGACAATATTGCAGTTAATGGCAATGCTATTACATCAACTGACACAAATGGCAATATTACAATTACACCAGATGGTACAGGTGATTTAGTACTTGACGGATTAAAATTCCCACAAGCAGATGGTACAGCAGGATATGTTCTTACAACAGACGGTTCAGGACAACTAAGTTGGACTGATTCAGCCTCAGTTGTTGTAGATGATACAACACCTCAACTAGGTGGTTCGTTAGATGTTAATGGACAAGCAATTGTGTCCGTATCAAACGGTGATATTGAACTTACTCCACATGGATCAGGTGAAGTTGTTATTGCAACTGCTACAGTCAGTGACTTGACCGATAACCGTGTTGTTATTGCAGGCACAAGTGGTGCACTTGAAGATAGCGCAAACTTCACGTATGATGGCACTAACTTAACAGTCAATAGTGCAGTTGTTAGTGATTTAACTGACAATAGAGTTGTTATTGCAGGCACTTCAGGAGCACTTGAAGATGACGCAAACTTTACATTCAATGGTACTATATTAGCACTAACAGCCGCAATGGATATTACTGGCGACCTAGATGTTGATAACATTAACATTAATGGTAACGCAATCACCAGTACTGACACAAACGGCATAATATCAGTTGCTCCAAATGGTACAGGTACAATCGACCTTGGCGGCACATCTACAATTGTTAACGTTAACGGAACAACAGGTTCATCAGGCTCAGGACTTGGTGCTTTAGTAGTTGACGGCGGCATGGGTGTTGCTGAAAACTTACATGTTGGCGGAAACGCTGTTATTACTGGTAACTTAACTGTTGAAGGTACTACTACAACAGTTGACTCCGTGACAACACAAGTTGTTGATCCAATCTTCCAGATTGGTGGTGCGGCAGGTGGTGCGGCCCTATCAGCAGACGACAACAAAGATAGAGGTATGTCTGCCAAGTATCACACAGGCAGTGAAGAAAGGACTGCTTTCTGGGGATTTGACGATTCCACAGGTAACTGGACATTTGTTCCAGTTGCTACAATCACAAGTGAAGTTGTGGCAGGAACCAAAGGAACACTTGATGTTGGTAGTATTTTAAATGCTAACCTAACAAACAATCGTGTTGTTATTGCAGGCGCAAGTGGTGTGTTGGAAGATGACACAAACTTCACGTATGATGGCACTAACTTAACAGTCAATAGTGCAATTGTTAGTGATTTGACTGACAATAGAGTTGTTATTGCAGGCACAAGTGGTGCATTGGAAGATGACGCAAACTTTACATTCAATGGTACTATATTAGCATTAACCGCCGCTATGGATATTACTGGTGATCTAGATGTTGATAATGTCAATATTAACGGCAATGCTATTACATCAACTGACACAAATGGCAATATTACAATTACACCAGATGGTACAGGTGATTTAGTACTTGACGGATTAAAATTCCCACAAGCAGATGGTACAGCAGGATATGTTCTTACAACAGACGGTTCAGGACAACTAAGTTGGACTGATTCAGCCTCAGTTGTTGTAGATGATACAACACCTCAACTAGGTGGTTCGTTAGATGTTAATGGACAAGCAATTGTGTCCGTATCAAACGGTGATATTGAACTTACTCCACATGGATCAGGTGAAGTTATTCTTTCAACAGCAGTTGTTAGTGATTTGACAGATAACAGAGTTGTTATTGCTGGTACTTCAGGTGCACTTGAAGATAGCGCAAACTTCACGTATGATGGCACTAACTTAACAGTCAATAGTGCAGTTGTTAGTGATTTAACTGACAATAGAGTTGTTATTGCAGGCACAAGTGGTGCACTTGAAGATGACACAAACTTCACGTATGATGGCACTAACTTAACAGTCAATAGTGCAATTGTTAGTGACTTAACAGATAACCGTGTTGTTATTGCAGGCACTTCAGGAGCACTTGAAGATAGCGCAACCTTCACGTATGATGGCACTAACTTAACAGTCAATAGTGCAATTGTTAGTGACTTAACAGATAACCGTGTTGTTATTGCAGGCACTTCAGGAGCACTTGAAGATAGCGCAAACTTCACTTATGATGGTACATCACTGGCAGTTACAGGTAACATTGCTATTGATAACCTTACATTAGATGGCAACGATATCACAGCATCATCAGGTGGTAAAGTTACTATTAACGATGCAGGTGCTGACATTGACTTTATAGTTGAAGGCGACTCCAACACAGGATTGTTCGTGGTAGATGCAGGTGCTGACTCAGTAAGCGTTGGTACAGCAACTCAAACAGTAGGCGCAACATTTAAAGTTGGCGCAGTGGACTCAATGGTGATTCCACTTGGATCAACTGCACAACGTCCTGGTACAGGTGTTGATGGTATGTTGCGTATGAACGACTCAACAAAGAAGATGGAATACTACATTGACAGTGAGTGGAAAACTGCTGACTCTGCATTTACAGTTATTGCCAGTCAAACATTTGATGGTGATGATTCAACAGTAGCATTTACACTTAGTGAGGCACAAACAACCGCAGGTTGTGTTGTTAGTATCAACGGTGTTTTGCAGTTGCCAACAACAGCATACGGTGTTAGTTCAGCAACATTGACATTTACTGAAGCACCAGCAACAGGTGATAAGATTGAAGTTAGGAAACTAACAACCACAACAACAGTTACAGAACTGGATATAACTGCAAACAACTCAACAGATGAGACAGTATACTTAACATTTGTTGATGGGCCGACTGGTTCTCAGGAATTTGAGTCTGACACTGGATTAACTTATAATCCAAGTACTAACACATTAACAACCTCAGTATTCTCTGGTAATGTAACTGGTGATGTAACTGGTCAACTTACAGCACAAAACATCCGAGTTGGTGTTACAGGTGCTAACGAGATTGATACAACAAGCGGTGGATTAACAATTGATTCAGCAGGCGGAACAGTTACAGTTGATGATAACTTGATTGTTAGCGGTAACTTTACTGTAAACGGCACTACAACAACAGTAAGTACAACAAACACTGTAGTTTCAGACAACCTTATGGAATTAAACAACGGTGCGGGAAGTAACGCTAACGACAGTGGTATTGTTATTGAGCGTGGTAGTACAGGCGATAACGCATTTATGGGTTGGGACGAGTCAGCTGATAAGTTTATTGTTGGTACAACAACAGCAACTGGTGCAAGCACAGGTGATTTAACAATTGCTACTGGAACACTTGTTGCAAACCTAGAAGGTGATGTAACTGGTGATGTAACTGGTAATGCAGATACAGCAACAACAGCAACAACAGCAACAACAGCAACAAATGTTACTGCGACTGCAAACGACGCAACAAATGAGACTGTATACGTCACATTTGTTGACGGTGTAAGTGGTGGTCAAGGTATTGAGACTGACACTGGATTAACTTATAATCCAAGTACTAACACATTAACAACCTCAGTATTCTCTGGTACTGCTACAACAGCACAATACGCTGACTTGGCAGAGATGTACGCTAGTGATACAGAGATTGAAGCAGGTACAGTGGTACACTTTGCTGGTCACGGCAAAGTAGCAGTTTGTGATGTTGATATGTGTTCTAAAGTTGCAGGTATTGTTTCGACAGATCCTGCTCACTTGATGAACAGCGCACAGGAAGGCACACCTTTAGCATTAGCTGGTCGAGTACCATGTAAAGTCGTTGGACCTGTTAACGCAGGTGACTTGATGGTGTCAGCAGGCGGTGGCAAAGCTAGGGCAGAAGCAAACCCAAGTTTAGGCACAGTTATTGGTAAAGCAATTGAAGATTTCTCAGGCGAAGGGGAAGGCGTGATAGAAGTTCTAGCATTAATGATGTAAGACTTCTAAATGTAGTGGGTAAGAGGGGGGACAAATGTTCCCCCTTTTATTTTGGATAGTAAATACATGTAACTTTCAAGAGACTAATAATATGGGATTAACAAGACCTAAGGCGTCGCAGATTAATTTTGACCTAACAAATATCAGCGACCCTGTAATACGACTAAATTCAGACAAAACAGGCGCCAACGACACAGACGTTGGTTTTATATTTGAGCGTGGATCAACAGGTGATAATGCCGTTTTTGTATGGGACGAGAGTGCAGGTAGTTTTGTTGTGGGGACTACTACAGCAACAGGCACAAGCACAGGTAATTTAACAATTACTACTGGAACACTTGTTGCAAATCTAGAAGGTAATGTGACTGGTAATGCAGATACAGCAACAACAGCAACAAATGTTACTGCAACTGCAAACAACGCAACAGATGAGACTGTATACGTCACATTTGTTGATGCGCAAACTGGTTCTCAGGAAATAGAAACTGATGTTGGATTGTATTACAATCCAAGTACTAACACGTTAACAACCTCAGTATTCGATGGTACATCAACGTCAGCTCAGTACGCTGACTTGGCTGAGCTCTATGTATCTGATGTTCAGTATGAACCAGGAACAGTTTTAATATTTGGTGGAGAACATGAAGTTACCTTAAGCAAAAGTCCAAAAAGTAATAAGGTAGCAGGGGTTGTATCTACTGCACCGGGTATTCTTATGAACAAAGACTGCGTTGGAGACTACGTAGTCGTATTAGCATTAGCTGGTCGAGTACCATGTAAAGTAAAAGGTAAAGTTACTAAAGGTAGTATGATGGTTACCAGCAACATCGAAGGCGTTGCTGTAGCAAACAACAATCCTGCTATAGGAACAGTAATAGGAAAAGCACTGGAAGAGTACAACTCTGACGAAGTTGGTGTGATTGAGGTTGTAGTGGGTAGACTCTAATGCAAAAACTCTATCGTACCAACTACGAAGGTGAGTTTGTAGTAGACGGATTTACTGTTCAAGGTGGCACACGCACTGAAAATCGAGTCTTTATACCAAACACTATAGTTAACAATGCACATACTACAAATGCGATTGTAATTGGCAACGGTATCTCTAGAGCTAAACTAAATCTTAAAAAAATAGAAAATCATAGTGGCGGACATCTGGGTAAGCATCGTTTACAAAGTTATGGATGCAACGCAGTCTACCGGGATATGTCACCTGACTTTTTAATTAGCACTAATAATTTTATGGTAACTGAGCTTGTAAACAGCGGTTACACGAAGGATCATATAGTTTTAGCCAATGCTACAAATTGTAGGATGCATGCTGGGGAGTTACATCTTATCCCGTATGGCATTAACATAAGCGCAGGTGCAATGGCTACATATATGGCATGTTTTGACGGACATAAAAAAATATACCTACTTGGTTTTGATAATCATAACGGTATAAACAACAACAACATTTATGCTGGTACAAAAAACTATCAAGATTCTTCATATCCTGCGAGAAGTCAAAAATGGGAAGGGCAAATGACTCGGTTATTCAACACTTACGACGACGTAGATTTTGTCTGGATACTAGGAGGCACAACTATTTTTCCAGAAGAATGGAAATATTGTCTTAACTTAAGACAGGCATCTCAGCGAGATCTTGTGCTAGAAGCAGACCTATAATACTTGTTTTATAGTTTCTAGTTTTTCTTTAACCACATCAAAATTAAATGTTTTCCAAACACCTGGGTGTAACGGCTTAGGATGATCTTCTATGTGTACCCAACAATACCCTTTGTGTTCGTGGTTTAGTATGGGCGTAAACTCAGTTGCAACGGACAGTAGTACTGTGTGATATACAAATTTTTGATTTTCGCTAGTAAACGTCTCTATGGGTATAATTTTATCATATATGATCTTTTGACCCAATTCTTCTTCGCACTCACGCTCTAGTGCCTGTACTGTAGACTCACCGCTCTCAAATTTGCCACCAGGAAGACCCCACGTGTTGCCGTAACTGCACTTATCTCTTAACAAGAATAAGTATCTTCCAGTATTATTTGATCTTACTAATGCACCACAACTGTTTATATTGCGAGGCTCCAAAAGCCCTCCTTGTATTGACCTTCATAAGACCTAACCCACGTTGAGCCAGTCCACTTAAATTGATAATTCGTATTTAGGTTGCTTACATAATGTATGCCTGCTTCGGTGCTTGCGTCAAAACTAACAGACCAACGACTGCCATCGTATTCAATAATATCATTTTTCCCAGCAATTGGATCGTCAGTACTGCTGTCTGGCTCTAGGCCTTTCCAGGCATCTGCACCGTCAAAATTGTTGGCATCACCTATAGCATTAATAAGCAAATATCTAGTACCTGCGGTAGGAGCACTTAAGACACTGTTTGGTCCTACTCTTTCCGGATCTATAATTGCGTTTACGGGATTAATGTCATTTGTTGGCACTGTATCCTCATCTATTGTGACCAGCAACAAACTTTCATCTGTGGGGTGTAATGCTACTGTGCCCACAACTTCGGACCCGTTTTCGTCAGTTTCAAGTCTAATTTGACTGATTCCGGCCCTTAACTCTCCAAAAAGGTTAATAAAACTAGGCCAATCAGTCCTAGTGCCTACTTTAGTTACAGTAGTGTCTCCTATACTGCTAGTGGCTTCTGTAACGGTGTCTTCTAACTTCAGTAACTGCGCCTGCCCGTTGAGGTATAATACCCCATAGTTTTGAGGAGAGATTCTTTTTCGTGTTATTAAGTTGCCAACATCTTGAAATAAACTAGGATCAAATTCACCTTGCATATCCCATATACCAGTGGCAATCCGTTCAATAACACCAAGTTTTTTAACTTTAGCAGGTGCGCTTATAAAGATAGGTATCTCAAATGTTAGTGTAGCATAATCAATATTATCGTCTACGCCTTGCGGTATCGACCTATTAGTCCACAATGTATCTATTAGGTTTACAGTACTTAGACTAGTCCAGTCAACATAATTGTCTGTGCTTTGTATTTCTAAACTAGGGTTAAACAATACCAGCATTTGTTCCAGTATCTGTAATTTTTGTTCTGTGTTACTTGTCCATATATCTGCTTTTAATGTCAGTCTATACGGTACAGGCATCATTCGCTCAATAGTAAATGCATTGCCTTGTATGTTTAAGTAACTGTCTGTATCTGGGTCGTACTTGCGTTCCCTAACTCCAATCTTACTAATAAAGTTTGGTTCTTGTACACGTTGTCTGTCGTACTGTAAGCCACTTATGTAGCAACTAATCATTGGCACATTCGACATTGTGTTTTCGCTGTTGCCACGCAGTATCTGCGAACCCTGTCTTGAAACGTCACCGTATCGTACAGGCACTCTCTGTAAAACTCTGGAATTGTTTTCGTCCTTGCCAAACTGTACTTCAAAATTTGATAAGACCCTTATAAATTGCAATAAGAATCTACGTATTTGTTCATCATAAAAAAATGCTTGAGACATTATTCGTTATCTGCCTTAGGTGTGAGTACATCGCTGAGTCCTTGACGCTCGTCATACGTCTTGCCGTCAATCGTTGTATATGTGTTAGCGTTATTAACAAACCCGCTACGTTGTGTTTGATTGCTTGCACCTGGTGTAAGACTTGTTCTAACATCGTCCTCAACCTTAACCCAACGTGTTCCGTCGTATCTAAACAAGCGATTTGGTTTGTAGTCTAAGCGTAGTGCAAAGTCGCCTTGCACAGGATTTGTTGGGAATGTAGTGCCTGAGCTTACTGGGAAGCCATTTGGTGCTAATCCATCGCCAGCCAAGTACCCTTGTGTATCACGTCTTGGCGTTACACGAGTTAGGTCTGAACTGTTTACAGAATCATCACTTGCCAGACTTGTATCATCAGCAGTCTTACCTTTAGGATTAAGGGCTTTACCGTTTTCGTCAGTAGGCACTACATAGAATCTACTGGTATCATAACCGCTTTCAGGAACTTCCGCTTCTGCCTGTGCAACAATAGCGTCATTAATTTCAATATTCTTATTGTATTGACTTAGTAAGTCTGACAGAGATGTGTCCGAACCTGTTGGATTATACTCCTCGTCAGTACTACCCTTAATCTTATTAATAATATCCTTGTATTCTTGACTGTCCACTAGCGGTGTTACTTTACACCGCCATAAGTGACTCCACCAACTAGCACCAAAGCCTTGTGCGTCCCTAGTTGCGTCTTGTATAACATAATATCTTTTAAGCGTGGCAGGTACTTCGTCGTCAAGTGGATGATAGTCTACTAAGTTTTGAAACTCTAAGACGTCACCATTCATGAGCTTACGTCCTAGTATATTAATCATTTGGTTATAGTGGAATGTTATGAAGACAGTATCACCCGCATTCATTAAACCAAACTGTGTTAAATCAAAGTCTTGACTTACGGGGGAGTAAACACCACGCATATTGTAAATGCTGGTATCATACTTGCGGTCTCTGTTCTCTAAGAACAAGAAATCCTGTATGTTTTTTTCACTTTGATTAGTGTAGTTTGGTGCTGTCGCATCTGCTAGATCACCCGTTTCTCCACTAGCCGCATCTGGACCTAAATATTTGTGTACATTTATACCAACCCCACCCACCGTAAACATCTCGTTGATGTTCTGATCAAAGAATTTGTAGTCTGCGGTATGCTTACCGTCTTTCCATAAGCTAAGTCTGGGCACTATTTTAGTCCTTATTGCTATATTTAGCTGATTGACAACTGGTCGGAATGGTTGTATAATATATGATAACTAATAAAAACAGTGAGGATATTATGGCAAAGGCAAGATTTGAGGTACCTAAATTAAGCAAACTTAAGTTTGATGCTGACCTAATTGCTACCTGGGCACCAGAAGAACGAAAACATCAAGTTGGTAAGTTCTTAAATCATTATGGATATTCATATAGTATAAAAGAGTTAAAGAAACACATAGCGAGGTGGATGCAAAGTACACTTGAGTACGATCCAAAAGATGTTGCTAATTTAGTTTCTGGACCAGATGGTTGGTTTCCTGGTACCTTAGGGCGTTTGGGCAAAGCCCGGTCTGATGGGTGGGTGTTTGATAAGCATGAACTTGCGTATATTAAGACTGAAATTAAACATTACCTAACAAAGTGTCTTGTTAACGCTGAGGTCTCTCCTGGTCCTGCAGTAGGCAAGACACTGCCTGAGCTCACTATTCAGGATAGAATTAAACTAAAAATTAACGAACATATCGGACACTTTGAAGAACAACAGGATTTATTAGCAACCAAGAGTAAGGTTGATCCTGAAGCATTCGCCTATTTAAAGAAAGAGAATGTGTCACAGAATATGCTTACTAGCATAGCACAACCTTTCATTGAGCGTATGATTGAATGGCAGGAAGCCAAAGCAGGTACTTGTGAGGATCTTAAAGAAGGATACAGTCACTGGCAAGCAAAGGATTACAAAAAGTACTTTGCTTTTGTTGAAGCAATACTAGCAGACATCGAAGCCTACGCTAAAACTAAAAAGGCTGTTAAGGTTAATAGGGTTAAGAAAGCACCCAACAAGCAGAAGATTGTTAGTAAAGTCAAGTATGCTAAAGACAATACACAATATAAGATTGCTAGTGTAGATCCTTTACAAATTATAGGTGCAACTGAGTTGTATGTGTTTAATGTTAAGACACGAAAACTAGGCAAGTACGTAGCTGACGAACATATGGCTACATTAAATGTTAAAGGCACAACTATTACAGGGTTCGATACACAAACAAGTACACAAAAGACTTTACGTAAGCCTGAAAGACAGTTGCCTGACTTTATGGGATCCAGTAAAACAGCAAAGCGCAAGTTTTTACAGGGTATTAAGAGTGTAGAGATACCATGTAATGGTAGGTTAAACTCTGACACTATTCTATTACATGTACAATAAATACATGTAACAGGATTATATAATGGCCACACTTATAGAAAAACGACAAGAAATAGAAGAGTACATTAACCTAAGACTAGGTGGTCAGATGGTTGATGTTGAGTTAGATAAGGAGCATTATGACCTTGCTATTAATAGGTCACTAACGAGATATAGACAGCGAGCTGAAAATTCTCAGGAGGAAAGTCATGCTTTCCTAGCTCTAAACAAAGATCAAAATGAGTACATACTACCTAGTGAAATACAAGAAGTACGTCAAGTGTTCAGACGTGGTATAGGTAGTACATCAGGCACAACAGCAAGCCAGTTTGAACCGTTCTCTAGCGGGTACCTTAACACATATATGTTAGTTGCTGGTAGAGTAGGTGGTTTATTAAACTATGAATTGTTTTCACAATATCAAGAATTAGCAATGAAAATGTTTGGTGGATTTATTAACTTTACATTTGACAGAAGTACAAAAAAACTTACTATTGTGCGTAAGGTCCCACAGGGCGGCGAAGACGTGTTACTTTGGACATATAACTTTAAACCAGATATAACTATACTCAATGACCATATGATTTTTCCCTGGGTACAAGATTATTCTTTAGCACTTGCAAAACACATGTTAGGTGAGGCAAGAGAAAAGTTTGCACAGATTGCTGGACCGCAAGGTGGCACCAGTTTAAACGGTGCAAGTTTAAAGAGCGAAGCACAAATGGAAATGCAAACACTAGAGCTTGAAATTCAGAACCAGATGACTGGCACTCAGCCAATGTGGTGGGTTACCGGCTAGCCTTTTGTATACTTTTGTACTATAATAACTAGATGCAAAAATAAATTATGCCTAAAATTGCCGACTTAGAAGTTACCCCAAATCCAAACGCTAGGAAATTTGTACTTATATTATGAATACAGCAATTGATAACATTGTGAATCAGCCGTACAAGGCTGGATTCCACACCGAAATCGAGACGGATTCAATGGCTCGTGGTTTGAGCGAAGATGTTATTCGAACGATATCGAGCAAGAAGAATGAGCCAGATTGGTTGTTAGAGTTTCGTCTTAATGCTTACCGTCATTGGTTGACGATGACAGAGCCAAAATGGCCAAACGTGAGATATCCAAAAATTGATTTTCAGGACATAATTTATTATTCGGCACCGAAGTCTAAGGCGACCAAGAAGTCCATGGATGAGGTCGATCCAGAGTTATTGAAAACTTTTGAGAAGCTTGGTATTCCTATGAATGAGCGTGCGGCTTTGGCAGGCGTTGCTGTGGATGTTGTTTTTGATAGTGTTTCTGTAACGACCACCTATAAAGAAAAGTTAGCGGAATACGGGATCATATTTTGCTCGTTCTCGGAGGCGGTCAGAGACCATCCAGATCTGATTAAGAAGTACCTTGGCAGCGTTGTTCCTTATACCGATAATTTTTATTCTGCATTAAATTCAGCGGTTTTTACGGACGGTTCGTTTTGTTACATCCCCAAAGGTGTGAAGTGTCCGATGGATCTGTCGACTTACTTTCGCATCAATACTCAGGACTCGGGTCAGTTTGAAAGGACTCTGATTGTCGCAGAAGAGGGCAGTCAGGTGTGTTACCTAGAGGGTTGCACCGCACCTCAATTTGACACGAATCAATTGCATGCGGCGGTGGTTGAGCTCATTGCTCTTGATGATGCGGATATTAAGTATTCCACTGTGCAAAATTGGTATGCCGGAGATGAAAATGGCGTTGGTGGTATCTTTAATTTTGTGACTAAGCGAGGATTGTGCAAAGGTAAAAACTCCAAGATATCTTGGACCCAAGTGGAGACTGGATCAGCGGTGACTTGGAAATACCCCTCGTGTATTCTTCTTGGCGATAATTCGGTGGGTGAGTTTTACTCCGTAGCGCTTACTAATCACATGCAACAAGCGGACACTGGAACAAAGATGTTCCATATTGGCAAGAATACCCGCAGCCGCATTATCAGTAAGGGTATTTCAGCGGGAAAATCTAATAATAGTTATCGTGGTTTGGTGAAGGTGTCACCTAAAGCCGATGGCGCTCGTAACTATTCTCAATGCGACTCTATGTTGATTGGCGATCTTTGTGGTGCCAATACATTCCCTTACATCGAGGTCGCCAACAAGAGCTCGATCGTAGAGCATGAGGCAAGCACATCAAAAATTGGTGAAGAGCAGATGTTTTATTTTTCGAGTCGAGGTATCGGTTCTGAAGAAGCTGTTTCTATGATTATTAATGGATTCGTTAGAGATGTATTTATGCACTTGCCCATGGAGTTCGCGGTCGAGGCAACAAAATTACTCGGCTTAAAACTGGAAGGAAGTGTTGGATGATTATAAAGAATGCAGAAACGATCCTAAGTGTACATAACCTCGTCGCTAGTATTGATGGCACTCAAAAAACTTAAGTAAAAAAATTATGCCTAAAATTGCCGACTTAGCAGTTACGCCGAATCCAAACGCTAGGAAATTCGTACTCAAAGAACCTATAACCTATGGTGTGGCCAAGTCATATGAGTCAGCGGAAGAAGCGGTTGGGGATGAACTTGCGTCTAGTTTGTTTCAAATAGAGAGTGTGGTATCTGTTTTTTATGTCGATAATTGGATTACGGTGACGCAAGACGGCAGTGCTGATTGGAAAGATTTGATGCGCTCTTTGGCCGAACCAATTCGTTTGGCCCCTGTTGCAACTCAGGTTTCGGAGGAAGCATCGAAAACTGCCACATGGCTTCAAACGGATGAATCCAGTCTTTCCGAAACGGAACGGGCTCAGCTTGTGCAAATCAATGAATTGCTAGATGACCGTGTGAGGCCATACCTTCAAAGTGATGGCGGTGATCTCTATGTTGTAGGCTTAGAGGATAACGTTTTAAGTGTCCATTATCAGGGCGCATGTGGTAGTTGCCCCAGTTCCTTATCTGGAACACTCGCTGGTATTGCCAGTTTAGTAAGGGAAATCGATCCTAACATCGAAGTTGTAGCGGTATAAGCTAGAACTGAATGACTTGAGCAACTGGCTAATTTTTCTGTTTAATTTTATTTCTACTTGTGTTATAATCTATCTATGATTATAGGAATATGTGGGCTGATTGGAACCGGCAAAGACACCGTTGCAGATTACTTGGTAAATTTTCATGGTTACAGACGTGATAGTTTTGCTAACCCACTTAAAGATGCTGTTAGTACAATATTTGGTTGGGATAGAGATCTTGTGGAAGGCCGTACAACAATGGCTCGCCAATGGCGTGAGCAAGTTGACGAATGGTGGTCGCAAAGACTAGGCATACCCAACTTAACTCCTCGTTATGTCTTACAACAGTGGGGTACCGAAGTTGTGCGTAAGAGCTTTCACGATGATACCTGGATTGCAAGTTTAGAAAACAAAATACGTAAAAGTAAAGACGACTCTGTTATTACAGATTGTAGGTTTCCTAACGAGATAAAAATGATTAAAGGTCTGGGCGGCAAAGTTCTCCGTGTTAAACGTGGGGAAGATCCTGTATGGTACAATACCGCAATAGCCGCCAATAACGGGGACAAACAAGCAGAGGATCAGATGCACACCCACTTTAAGGTACACATTAGCGAATGGGCGTGGGCAAGTGCAGACTTTAATTATACTGTATTAAACAACGGCAGTATAGATGAGCTATATGAAGTACTTAAAAATCTGGTAGTATCTCACTAGGTCGCCAACCTAGGTTCATATTACTTATATCAACTCCGCAATTTAAACACACACTGATTAGGTTACTCTTATTGTTGTTGCCTAAATCTCCATCCACGTGCCAGACCATAATTTGTGCCTTGCTTTTAGAGTTGAATCCGCACTTCTCACATTGACTCTTTTTCTTATATCCTGCTTGGTGCCACGCAGGTATTTTTGAAGGTTCTTTTCTACGAAGCCTAATACAAGAATCGCACCTAGATCTATAGTAAATCTTGTCGTGTTTTTTGTAGTTTACAGCTACTTGGTTCCTATTACAGGCTGGGCATATTCTGCGTTGCATGTAGTTATTTAATAGATACCTTTAAAAGGGCGACTAATAGGTGCCATTTTGCTTATAATCAATAAATACTACTAATTAACATATTGAGGATTATTACAATGGCATTAATTTCACCTGGAGTAGATGTAACTGTTACTGACGAGAGTAACTATGCGCCAAATCAATTGGGGACTATCCCTTTAATTGTTTTAGCCACAGCACAGGACAAATTAAACACTTCTAGCGTAACAGCAATAGCAACTACCGCCGCAAATGCAGGCAAGTTAGTAGCCGCTACAAGTCAGAGAGAATTAACAAGCCTATTCGGTACTCCAACATTCTATAAGACAAGTTCAGGAACCCCTATTCATGGTTATGATATTAATGAATATGGATTGATGACTGCTTATAGTTTACTAGGTGTATCCAATAGAGTTTATTGCATCAGAGCAAATGTAAACACAGCCGAATTAGTTGGAACAACAGTACGTCCTACTGGAAGCCCATCTAATGGAACTTATTGGTTAGATTTAACAGACACTCTATGGGGCATTTTTGAATGGAATAGTGCTACACAGGCATTTACTAACAAAGTGCCTACAATTTTAGCAAGCACCTCAGATTTAAGTGGTGGTGTACCTAAAACAAGTATTGGTAGCATTGGCGATTATGCCGTGGTTACAACAAATACAAACAATCCAATTTACTACAAGAAGTACAATAATACTTGGGTACTAGTAGGCAGCATAGGTTGGCAGACTTCTAGCCCAACTATTGCGGCAACAACTGCTAACCCAACACTAACTTCTTCAAACGCAGTTATCATTAACGGCTCAACAGTTACGTTAACTGGAACAACAGTTTCTAGTTTGGTAAGCGATATTAATACTGCATCGGTTACTGGTATTACAGCATACGCTAGTGCCACAACCGGCATACTGCATATTTTTGCAGACGCCACTACAACATCAGATGGCAGTACAGCAGACGGTGCAATTATTATTAGTAACAGTGTAGGAACCCCATTAGCAGATTTAGGCATCACAGCAGGTACGTTCTACAGACCAGCACTAGCTCAGACAGCTCATACAAGTGTTCCTACTTGGAAGACTAACGATACAGCTTCTAGACCAACAGGAAGTGTTTGGATTAAAACAACCACTGCTAATGTTGGTGCAAGTTTTGACGCTAGTGTTTACTCTAGCACAACAGATGCATTCTCAGCAGTAAGTGCTCCTGTTTACGAAAACGACCAGTCAGCAAACGCAACTCTGGATGCTACTGGTGGTGGTAAAAACATTGGTGCTAGTAGTGTTTACGTACAATACGATGCACTAGAAGATGACTCAGCTACTTACAAGCTATATAAGCGTTCAGCAACTGGTAGCACCACAATTACAGGTAGTGTTGCTAACCCAGTACTAACAGCCACTAACACATTTACTATTCAGCAGAGTGTGCCAGCCAGTAGCACACTAAGCACAGCACAAACAGTTACACTAAGTGGTACTGATGCGGCGTCTTTGGTGTCAGATCTACTAGCATTAGGACTATCACAAATTACTGCTAGTGTAAACAGTGCAGGTAAAATTGTTATTAACCACACAGGTGGTGGCGTTATAGTATTAAAGAATACTGCAGGAACACCGTTAACAACTGCTGGTATTACAACTTCATTATCAAACGTTAAAGCGGGAAATAATTCAGACTTGGTTGCAAGTAACTGGATCCCATTAACATACACAGCAAGTTTAGCAGTACCAAGCGCAGATCCTGTAACAGGTACACTTTGGTACTATAACGCTGTTGATGATGTTGACATTATGATACATAACGGGACAGACTGGAAAGGGTACCAGACACTAGCCGCTGATGCAAGGGGCTATGATTTAACTGCTACTGATCCAGATGGTGTTATTGTCGCCGCAAGTGAACCAATTGCACAGTCAGATGCATCAGCACTAGTAAGTGGAGACCTTTGGTTAGATACAAGCGATTTAGAGAACTATCCTAACCTTTACAGATACGATGCTACTGATTCTAATTGGACATTGATTGATAATTCAGATCAAACATCAGAGAACGGTATTTTGTTTGCAGATGCACGTTGGGACACAGACGGAACAACAAATCCAATTACTGGTGACATCCCACTAATTACAAGTTTGTTGGCATCTAACTATACAGACTTAGATGTTCCAAGTGCCGCACTTTATCCACGTGGAACTTTATTGTTTAATACACGTAGAAGTGGTTACTTAGTTAAAGAGTTTAAGAACGACTACTTTAATTCAGATGACTTTGCAGGATCTTTACCAACAATTAAAGATGCTTGGGTTAATAAGGCAGGCAACAAGTCAGACGGCTCACCTTACATGGGTAGAAAAGCAGTCAGACAGGTTGTGGTAGCCGCAATGAAGTCTGCATTAGACAGTAACACAGAGATCAGAGAAGAGCAACAGGTATATAACTTAATTGCCGCTCCTGGCTATGAAGAGTTAACTGCTAATATGATTAGTCTAAATAACGATAGACGTAACACCGCATTTATTGTTGCAGACACCCCAATTAGACTTGCCCCAAGTGCTACTGAAATAAGCAACTATAATAATAACACTGGCACATGGTTCGGCGAAGGCGCAACATCAACTGATGCCTATGTTGGGTTATATTATCCATCAGGACAGAGTACTGATTTATCAGGTAGCACTATTGTTGTTCCACCAAGTCATATGGCATTACGCACAATGATCAGAAGTGACGATGTGAGCTTCCCTTGGTTTGCACCAGCAGGTACGAAACGAGGTCTAGTTGACAACGCCACACAACTTGGTTATGTTAGTTCATCCACTGGTGAGTTTGTGTTAGCAGGCTTAACAGAAGGTGTAAGAGATAGTCTATATGAAAATAAGATTAATCCAATTACATTCCTTCCAGGAATTGGTTTAACAATTTATGGTCAAAAAACACGTGATCCAAACGCACCAAGTTCACTTGATAGAATTAATGTTGCAAGACTTGTTGTTTATATGAGAACTAACTTAAACACATTAGCAAAACCGTTTGTGTTTGAGCCCAACGACAAGTTAACTAGAGACGAAATTAAACAAATCGTCGAACAGTTATGTAACGACTTGGTTGCTAAGAGAGCATTAAGCGACTATGTTGTTGTATGTGATGAAACAAACAACACACCAGTTAGGATTGATAGAAACGAACTATACGTAGACGTTGCTATTGAGCCAGTTAAGTCTGCTGAATTTATCTTTGTTCCAATTAGATTGAAGAACACAGGTGAGATTGCAGGAACTAGTGTATAATTAAAGTACGCATATAATGAGAGCCACTAGGCTCTCATTAATGCAGTAGTATACGATAAATACTACTAATTAGGAGACAGAAAAATGGCAGTAGCAAGTTTAAACAAATTTACGGTACCTTTAGCTAGTGACCAATCAGCAAGTACACAAGGCTTGTTGATGCCAAAATTAAAGTATCGCTTTAGAGTGAGCTTTGAAAACTTTGGCATTACAACTCCACGTAGTGAGCTAACAAAACAAGTTATAGATTTTATGCGACCAACAGTTTCACAAGAACGTATGGAAATTCCAATTTATAACTCTAGAATTTACTTAGGTGGACGCCCGACCTGGGAGACAACCACAGTTAACCTGCGTGATGACGCCCAGGGTAATGTTTCCAAACTAGTTGGCGAGCAGATGCAAAAGCAATATGACTTTATGGAACAGTCTAGTGCGGCATCAGGCATTGACTACAAGTTTATTACAAGATGTGAAATATTAGATGGTGGTAATGGTGCATTTACTCCAACATCATTAGAGACCTGGGAACTGTATGGCTGCTTTTTAACTAACGTAGCATACGGTGATGTATCATACGGTAGTGATGAACCAATAAGTATTCAGATGACAATTAGTTTTGACAACGCAATACAGACTCCACTTGGAACTGGTATTGGTACATTGGTTGGAAGAACAATAGGTCAGACAATTACAGGTTAATTTTAGTATTTTAGCAGAATTAAAAAGCAGGGTATAAAACCCCTGTTTTTTTATGGATAAATAATAGTATGGCAAATTTATTATCTGGAGTATTCCAAAAAGCGTTAGGATCAGCTAGTTCTGTTATTAAAGCAGGCACTGGGTTAAATGTTACTGACAGTTTGGGAAAGCAATTTAAAAGTTTAGCAGACGCCGCAACTACTGCTGATTATATTAAGGACTTCAAACACGGACAACGAATGTTTGGAGACAACAACTTTGCGCTGGCTCCAAAACACAGTGCTCTGTTCCATGTTAACATAGAGCTAAACCCAGCATTTAATCCATTGACCAACGAAGAATCCATAGAGTTGGGTATGTTGGCAAAAAATGTAACATTGCCTGGATTTGCTTATGATACAGAGCAGTTACATGCGTATAACAGAAAAGTAAACATTCAGACTAAAGTTAATTACGATCCTGTTACGATAGAATTTCACGACGACACGATTAACTTAACAAAAAAGTTTCATGAGCTTTACCTTAAACATTACTTTAGAGACGATGACCACGAGAATGCTGTATATGATCCCAGTTTAAGTGTATATGGTAATAGAACAACTGACAAATGGGGTTATAGCCAAGCTGGAGACGTACAGGGAAACTTTATTGCTAGGATAAATGTATATAGTTTAAGTCAAAAGACTTTTACACATTATGTTGTGGAAAACCCCATAATACAATCATTTAAACATGGCAATCATAATTACTCAGGTGAGTCCTTTATGTCTAGCACAATGACGGTGATGCCTGAACAAATTAGGTACATTGGAGAAGGCATAGTAACAAGTGACCAAGTTAGAGGGTTTGGTATTATACATTATGATACTGTTCCGAGTCCACTACAATCATTGGGTGGCAGAGATACTATTATAGGCAAAGGTGGTGTGTTTAACACCATTGGCGGTATAGGTGATAAGATTGCATCTGGTAACTTCTTAAGTGCCGCCTTAGATGCATATAGGGCTCGTGATACTTTTAAAAATGCTGATCTTAAAAAAACAGCCCTAAGGGACATCACAGGCTTAGCCACAGACGTATTGCGTGGCAACAACACACAGGGAAAATACTTCTTTCCTTCAGTCAGCAACTTAGTCGATAAATTTGGCCCAAGCGAGGGCAAGTCTACACCTTCCAGCTCGTCGAATAGTGATATAGTCGGCTCAAGTCCTGCAGGACAAAATGTAGGATCAGACAACAGTTTTGCTGAGAACAAAGATGCTCGCCGCAATGAACAAATAAACAGAGCGGCAGGACAAGCATCTAACATTAGAACTATATAAGGATTTCAAATGGCAATACCATCCAATTTACCCAACCTTAAAGCAGAATCTACGCCCAATTACTTTAAAAACTTTTTTGTTAAGGAAGGCTACGTTACTGACAACCAATACGAAGCACTAATTGGATTGCTTATGAAAAGAACAGCGAACAAAGAGTCCGCTGAGAACTTAGCAGGAGCAATTATACAAGGCTCATCCCAGCAAGACATCTCGTTTAACGAATTATTTGATTACATTAAAAAAGCAAATACCATAGAGTTAGATGCGTTTTTAGCTTTTTTCCTTAATAATACTCGTGTGGGAACTAGTTATCTTGGCATAAGTAATCCAGGAAATCAAAATCCATATGTCTTACGCACTATTTTGGTATGACCAAATATGCACAAGGCAAATTTCATCCAAAAAACGCAAAAAAATATTTAGGCAGACAATTACCAACTTACCGCAGTAGTTGGGAACAACGTTTTATGATGTTCTGCGACACTAATCCTAGTGTTATAAGTTGGGCCAGTGAGCCTGTTAAAATACCTTACTTTAATCCTGTTAAAAACAAGCAAACAATATACGTGCCAGACTTTTTAATAGAATATATAGATAGGAACAAACAGAACCACAAAGAGTTAATTGAAATAAAACCCAGTAATCAAACACTGTTTGAAAAAACTCGCAGTCAGCGTAATAAAGTAGCCTGGGTCATTAATCAGGCAAAGTGGCAAGCCGCAGAAACGTGGTGCAATCACTACGGAATAGTATTCCGCATACTGGGTGAAAATGAACTGTTCCACAATGGACGCAGTAAATAAAAGTATGACAAAAAAGTTAGAAGAGATATTTAATATTACTACTGATGACGTTTCAGAAGAAGAATCAGAAAAGTCTATCCCGGTAAGGAAGGCGTTTATTGATGATATTAATAGTGCAATTGACAAGATAGACATAGCACTACCTAGGGTTAGAGACCTAGATGATACCAGCGATAGAGAGTTAGATGCCCTAGCAGACTTAGCGACAGACAAATTCAACGATCTAATGGATCTTGGTATGAATGTTGATAGTCGCTTCAGCGGTAACATATTTCAAACCGCCAGTCAGTTGCTAGGACATGCTATTACTGCCAAACAGGTTAAACTGGATCGCAAATTAAGAACTGTGGACTTGCAGATTAAAAAAATGCGTCTAGACCAGCAAAATCAGAAAGGTGGCACTAACGAAGACGCTGAAATAGAAGGCAAAGGTGTAGTGTTAGATAGAAATGCATTGCTCCAAGAAATACTCAAGAACAACAAATAAAACTTACAAACCGTGCTAAATACGACATAAGGACCCATCATGAAAACATTTATAGATTACTTAACAGAGGCCGCAGATAAGACATACGATTTTAAAATTAAATTGTGTTGCGAGCCTGACAAAGACAACCTAGATGCTATGGAGAATGTACTAAAAGCATACGACATGGTATCTATGGGTAAGCCAAAAAGGCTACCAGTTAAAGAACATCCAGGCGAATTTCCTAATAGAGGACCTATTGAAGTATACATTATTGACGCAAGTGTACGTATGCCTGTAACACCACCACAACTTAAAGAAATGCTGAAACAACGAGCTGGTATTAACGAAGCAGATTTGCTTGTGTATACCAAAGGTCAAGACGAGTCCTATGTCGCTGATCAAGGGCAAGAATCAGATGGTGCTCTATTAGGAAAAGATTATGACAAGTCAGACAACAGTGAATATGGTACAGAAAAGTTTAAGAACAGCATGTTGAAAGACCTAGAGCCTAGTATTAAACATGAGTATGCAGATCCTAATACTGAGCGGGGTAAAACCACAAACGACCTTCCGATGGGTGTCCAGAGTCCTATGGGATCTACTGCAAATGCAAATAAGAAGCCAGAGCATAAAAGTTCTGCTAGGTAAGTGTCATGAATAAACGAGAACTTACAAAAGACGAAACGCATGCAATAGCAACAAAAATGGCCAAGGAAGGCTTAAACGAAATCGAGGAGAATAGCGTGAGTAACAACGAAGAAGACGTCCAAGCCGAGGAAAGACAGAAAGACCTTACTTGGTTAGAAGACATTAAAAGATTATCAGGTTTAGCTAACACATACGAAAACAGTGCAGGCGCAATGACTGAGTATAAGGTTGACGAATCTACTGACTCAGATGAAGAAGTAGTTACTGAAGAACAAAGCCCAGCACAGAAAGCGGCATTTCAAAAGATGCTAGATGCTAAAAAAGGCAAAAAGTCAGACGAAGATGTAGAAGAACAAGTAGAGAAAGCAAGTGGTGTAAGAGCAGACACGAAGGGCAAAGTAGACAAGTCCGAAAAGAAACACTACCATTGCAAACTTACTAAGGACAAAACGACAAGAGGCGTTCGCATGGTAGCAGACGAGGGCGAATCAGAAGCTGACGTTAAAGCAAGATGTAAGCGTGAGAACATGGGTTGGGAACTAAAAAGCATTAGAAAACTCGTCGAGTCTGTTGAAATGGAAGGCGAGAAAAAAGATCATGATGGAGATGGAGACATCGACAGCAATGATTACTTAGCCGCTAGAGGTAACGCCATTAAAGCCGCTATTGCTAAAAAGAAGGGCGATGTTGAAGAAGGACTAGCAGAGCTTGCTGACTTACTTTCACTTGCTGGGTTAAAAGGCAAAGTAGAGTTAGATGAACTTGCTAACAAGCCAGGGCAGGGAACAAAAGAGACTACAACATACAGTGTTTCAGATGTTATAGACCAAGGCAATGACTTACATGCCAAGTCTAAGCAATACGCAGATAAAGCAAAGTTGGGTGACAACCCAATGGCTACTGAAGAAGTAGACGTAGTTGAAAACAAACTTTGGAAAGCATATCAAGCAGAATTAGCAGGCGTTAAAAAATGAAAAAACTAGCAGAATATTTTACAGAGTCAGAGCAAGGACATATTAGACCGCAAGTGGGTGATATATTTGATATCGTAATTAACGAAGAACTTGCTATTGAAGCAGATGTGTTAGAATCTACTGAGGATAAACTTGTTCTTGAATATGATGAACGTGGAATATCACTGCTAGAAGGTTTAGATTTAATTGAAGAAGAGGACACAGTCACCGAAGGCAAGGTAAAAGACCTACTTCTTGACATAGAAGAGCTTACTGACAAAGAGTTTCAGGACAAGTACAATATGTCTAAATTAGATGCTAAGGAAAAGTTTGATTTAGATGAAATGAGAAAACCTAATGTAATAACTCTAGCCGGTCGGGCCCATGACGCATTTAAAGAACTTAAAGATTATGAAGCAGAAGAAGTTGATTTTCACAAAGCAATAGATGACCTTGTACATAGAACATTTGGTCACCGCTCTAAAGAAAAGAAGATGGAAGCAGATCTTAGTGAAGCGTCTAACAACATTACTAAGATAAAAGACATTGTGTCCAAACAACAAGCAATGAAGATTGATGGCATTATGGTTGATATGTTTACAGCATCAGCAATCAGTCAGATTTACAATAAAGTAAATGATACAAATAAGAAAAAGATGGAAGATCTAGACATAACTAAACTTGCAGAACTTGCAATGAAGATGATGGAATCAAAACAATCGTATGACAATGTGGTAGAAGACGGTGATGAGTTAGACGAAGCAGAATATCAAGGTCGTGAAGTTAACCTCGGTAAGCCAATGCGTGGCGATGTGGCCAAGTATAAGGTCTATGTAAAAGATAAGAAGACAGGTAACGTTAAGAAAGTTAATTTTGGTGATAAGAACATGGAAATTAAACGTGACGATCCTAAGCGTAGAAAGTCGTTTAGAGCAAGACATGGTTGTGGTACACCAAAAGCCAGCGACAGAACTAAAGCACGTTATTGGTCCTGCCGTATGTGGTCCACAACGCCAGTAAGTAAAATTATATAATTATGAGAGTAAAAGACTTTATAACAGAGATTAAACAAGGAAAAGTCTTAGACTACCAGGAGAGGGCTATACCTGGTGCTAAGACATTCCCACGTATTGATCAAGGGTATGGACTGTATAGATTTGGACTAGCAATGGCTAGTAGCCCAGACGATATTGGTAACGGGATGCATGAACTTAACAATAGACCAGTAACACTATGTTATACTAAACAAGAAGAAGAAATTATTAATAAAGCTCTTAAAAAATTAGGGCTTTCATCAGAACAAACTACCAGCAACGGCAGTTATGAACCTACCGACACACAAAGTGTTAGCCCGATGCAACCACGTGATGCAGTAAAAAGGAAAAACAAGTGAGAGCAAATGAATTTTTAACTGAGGCAGAGGGTACTAAGTTAACACCAGAAGAACTTAAAGCTGAGATCGAAGCAAATAAAGCACCATTGGTAACTCCTTCAGGTTGGTCACGTGATAGTAATTCGTTTGGTGATCTTATTAGACTGGGTTTTATGACCAAAGAGTCAAGACCGTTAAGCGGTTCAGACTATCTAGTAACCCAAACTTATATAGGACCTGGACCAATAACAGTAGTACATAGTAGTGGCAGAGAAGAAGTTATCAACAAAGGTTGGAAGTTAGAATCTGAGGTAGATTACTCGTGAACGCAACCGACTTAATTAGAAGCGTATTAGATTTAATTGATAGTGTGGTAACAATTACCGCAGGACAAACAATAGACATTAGAGCATCTTCTGCTTTCGGAGAACACTCAATTGGTCCAAGAATGTCATTAGTCGCATTACCAATAGCAGTATAATAGCTAATGGCCGATAATGAAGATATCTGAACTACAAAAATTAGCAGGTATCAGAGAAAAAACATCTTGTATGGATATGGAAAACATAAGCCATACCGGTACTGAAAAGGCTAAGATAATGCGTAAGAAAAATATCCAGCCAGGCACACCTGAATGGTTTAAACTTTGGTTCAGCAGACCATATCTCACAAAAGAAAAGCCTTATTAAGCAACTCGCCTACCAGCACCTAAATACTTTTCCCACTTAGGATCTTTAATTTTAATAGGACTATTGCGCCACTTTGATGCCAGTCTCCAGTAGTCTGGTTCGTATGGTTTGTGTATGGGTTTTATTAGTTTGTCTGCTTTAGCATAATTGCATTTTTTACAACTAGTAACTACGTTAGTCCATGAAGATTTGCCACCTTTGCTTCTGGGTATAACATGATCGATAGTTAAGTCCTCAAAGTCAAATGTATCCTGGCAGTATTGGCATTGGAATAAATCACGCAAGTATACGTTAGCTCTACTAAATCTTACATAATGTCTTGGGTTAAAGTATTCTTTGGTAACTGCAACACTAGGTACATTTAATGTAAGGTTTTCACTGTGTACATGCCAGTCATTATATGTTTCTAACACTTGGATGCGTCCTAAAAACATTAACTTAATAGAGTGTTGCCAGTGTATAACTGAGAGAGGAAGTACTGATATTGGATTGTAATCTTTGTTGAGAAGCAAGGTGTGTGACATAAAAACCCTTTCTAAAAAGTATTTAACACTCCATGGAACACTGGTAAATATTAGTATGTCTAAGTCGCTCGACGGCGTTTTAATTAAAGCCGCACATAAACAAGAAACCTTTACTAAGCCTCAGATAAAAGAACTCATGACTTGTATGAATGGCAAAACTGGTTGCGAATATTTTATGAGCAACTACTTTTATATACAGCATCCTACAAGAGGTAAGTTGTTGTACAAACCTTTTGAGTTTCAAAAGCGCTTAATATCTACCTACAACGATTATAGATTTAGTGTTTCTCTGATGCCAAGACAAACTGGTAAAACAACCACTGCCGCTGGGTACCTGTTGTGGTATGCAATGTTTGTGCCAGACAGCACAATACTAGTGGCCGCCCACAAGTATGCAGGTGCTCAAGAGATTATGCAACGTATCAGGTATGCGTATGAGTCTGTACCCAATCATATACGTGCAGGTGTTACCAGTTATAACAAAGGAAGTATTGACTTTGACAACGGGTCACGTATCGTGGCAATGTCTACAACTGAGAACACTGGTCGAGGTATGTCTATATCATTATTATACTCAGACGAGTTTGCATTTGTGAGGCCTACTATTGCCCGTGAGTTTTGGACGTCCATATCACCCACACTTAGTACTGGTGGTAAGGCTATTATTACATCAACACCTAACTCAGATGAAGATCAGTTTGCATTTATATGGAAACAAGCAAACAAGAACATTGATGAGTTTGGTAATGAACAGGAAGTAGGCGTAAACGGTTTTAGAGCATTTAGGTCTGAATGGTGGGAACATCCTGACAGGGATGAGCAGTGGAAACAAGAGGAAATAGGGCGTATTGGTGAAGATAGGTTTAGACGAGAACATGGGCTAGAGTTCTTAATCTATGACGAAACTCTTATAGCACCAACTACTCTAATAGAGTTGGAGTTTAAAGAGCCTGTGTTCAAGCAAGGACAAGTACGCTGGTTTAAACATCCTGAAAAAGACAAAACTTATGTTCTCAGTTTAGATCCTAGTTTGGGAACAGGTGGCGATTACTCCGCTATACAAATATATGAGTTGCCCACATTAGAACAGGTGGGTGAGTGGCAAAATAACAGAACACCGATCCAACAGCAAGTTAAACTACTACAACAGATTACAAGTTTTCTAGCAGAAACAGTTAACAAGAATAACATATACTACAGCATAGAAAACAACTCTATTGGCGAAGCCGCATTAGTAAGCATTGCCGAAATAGGAGAGGAAAATATTGCAGGAACATTCCTTACTGAGTCCAGATCTCATGGGAACTCTAGTCGATTTAGAAAAGGGTTTAATACTACTGCACGTAATAAACTAGCCGCATGCGCTAAGTTAAAGAGCCTAATAGAGAGCAAAAAACTAAAAGTACATAGCAAAAATTTAATTAGTGAATTAAAAACATTTGTGGCACATGGTGGCAGTTATGCTGCCAAGACTGGTGAAACAGATGACTTAGTAATGAGTTTGGTATTGATAACCCGCATGATGCAGGGATTGCAAACATACGATGCTAGTCTAGACACAGCGTTGAGAGACCATAATGACAGTCTAGAGTTTCCTATGCCCTTTGTGATCTTTTAAATTTTTTAGATAAATAGATTTATGAGCGAAATTGAACCAATAGCGCAAGGATTATACGACAAATTAAAGAACAGATTTGGCGAAATTGCTATATCTGATGAATCAGCAAAGCCTACTAGTATCTTAGAAGATGGGCGCTTCTTTAATTTTGATTTTAAACTAGGAAGTAAAAATTACGGTAATGTTACCATTAGTATTAATGATGGTGACAGTCTAAAAGTATTCTTTAATAGACGTATCAGTAAGAAGATGGACGAAGAAGATCGTCCATCATGGTACAAGTTTTTAAAGGCACTACGCAGTTTTTCACGTAGAAACATGCTGAGGTTCGATACTAGAGATATAACAAGATCCGCATTAACAAAAAAAGAGATTAAAGATATGGCCACCAACGTCGACGTTTACGATAAATCAGAGCTTAATCAAATTGCCACAGAAAGCAAGTTATATGGTAGCAAGAAAAGTAGTTACCAAAAAATGGTAGCACGAGAAGGCCAGAATCCTGTTAAAATTATTGTTAGACATGCTAAAAATATTGATGAAGAAAAGCATGGCGCAAGAGCAAGGAATATATCAGCAGTTTTCTTAGAAACTCAATCAGGTGAAAGATTTAAACTACCATTTATTAAATTGGTAGGTGCAAGAGCCATGGCTAGACACTTAATGAATGGTGGCGGTGTCGGCGATGAGTTGGGAACACATATTGTAGAGCTAGTTGAAGAGATGGCAGATTTGGGCCAATTTGTTAGACTAATGAAAAACAAACCCTGGGAGAATAGAGAAACTAAGGAAATGATGGAAGCCTCGGTTGACAGATACCAAGGTGTGAGGGCAACTCTCAATAGTTTAACAGGCCCTAAAGGCTATAGTAAATTTGCAGAAGCATTTAACCCACAAGTTAAAGAACTAGATGAGTTTAATGCAGACACTGTTAAAGAAAAGTTTATACAACAGAGCTTCCCAGAAAAATTAGAATCAGCATTGCCGCATGTATACAGTGCGCACAAAGTATGGAGTAAGAATATGTCAGAGCAGTTACAACAAGTGCATGAATTTGTGCGTTCAGATGAGTCTGTTCAATTAGGTAAAACACACGGCAACAAGGCTTACTTTGAATCATTAAGGTTTGTCGACACAAAAGCATTATTAAGAACAGTACTAGAGCAAGTGTCAGATCAAGCAGACGGAGCAATTAAAGAGTTTGCAACCAAATGGGCATCTCGCCTTAACACTATTGAAGAACAAGTTGACGAATCTTTAAAAGAAGAATATGGTATGGCTGTGCAACTTGCCAAGCAATATATTAAAGGTGTTAAGTCGATTAAGGGAGGTCAAGTTGCTGAAGGATCTAATAACGATATTAAAGAGTTGTTCAATGATTGGATGAATAGCGAATATGCCCCGTTCGATGACGACTCAGGTGATGATAACGCAGTATTCACCAAAGCATTAAACTTTGTTGCAGATCGCATGGATAATCGTTCAGACTCGGAGAGTTATGCTTATAAATTAGCAGATATGTTTCAGGGTGTTAAGGGTAAAGGTTCAGAGCTAGATGAATATGCAGACTGGGCAGACAGTGTAATTGAAGAAGACGATGAAGTTGACGAAGATCCAATACGTGAACTTGTGCTATACATCGAAAACGATGGCCAATTATATCAAATGCAAGGCGAGCCTATTATGCGTAACCTCACTAAGAAGTGGGACAAAGGCGTATATGATCATGACAAAGCCAAAACACTTTGGAAGTACTATGCAGACACCGGTGCTAGAAAATATGGCAAAGATTACGGTGCAAATGATGGCTTTAAGATGTTCTCGCCAGCAGTACGTAGAGCTGTGGCAAGTGAACTAGCAGATAACTGGCATGAAGAACTTAAGGCTGGTAACAAAATGGAAGGTGCTGGTGATGCACCAGCAGGTTATGACCCACACAGAGATCCTGTATTAACACAAACACCTGCTTATAAAATGAGCATGGGGATTCAGAAAGGTTTGCAGTCAGGCAAGAAAATGTTTAACAAGTTTAGACAAGGCATAGCAGACAAGATAGCACCTGCTAATAAACAAAATGAAGAGCAAAATGTGGCGGAAGCGGAAGATCATGTTGAACTACAAAAGCTGATAGGACAACACCTTCCTGTAGGTCAAGATGGCAGTAATGCTATTACAGCACTTACGGGCATTATCGACAATGAAGAGTTAAACGCAGGATTACAAGACATTGCCGATAAGCAAGGATCAGACAGTTGTGGTAGACCAGCAGTTTACAAGTATCTACAGGATGCAAATCCAGAGTTATTAAAGTTATTAGACTTTGGTGACATGACAATGGAAAACTTGGGCGGTGATGCCAGTGAGGAATTTATTAATTCAGTAACTGACCAGAAGAAAAAGAAACACGGCGAAACAACAGCAGAAGATTTAAAACGGTTAAGCGGATTAATTTAACCGTTTAGACTTGACTAGATAAATAAAAGTGCGTACACTACTAAACAAGTGTGCGTATTTTAGGCATACATTATGGCAAACTTATTAAGGAGTAATACATTATGGCAACATCATTGGCCGATATCAGAGCAAGACTGCAACAACAAGACACACGATCCGGAAGTAGTTCAAGTGGGGGTGGCGACAATGCTATCTTTGCACACTGGAACATAAAAGAAGGCGACACTGCAACTATCAGGTTCCTCCCTGATGGCGATCCTAAAAACGATTTTTTCTGGGTAGAACGTGCTATGATCCGTTTACCTTTCCAGGGTATTAAAGGACAAGCAGACAGTAAACCCATACAGGTACAAGTACCCTGCGTTGAAATGTGGGGAGAATCCTGTCCTATCCTAGCAGAAGTTAGAACATGGTTTCAAGACAAGGGTCTAGAAGACATGGGTCGTAAGTATTGGAAGAAGCGTAGTTATTTGTTTCAAGGTTTTGTAAAAGAGAATCAAATGCAGGAAGACAAAACACCTGAAAACCCGATTCGCAGATTTGTAATTAGTCCACAAATCTTTAATTTAATTAAGGCAGCACTTCTTGATCCAGATATGGAAGAGTTGCCAACTGATCCTACTAAGGGATTAGACTTTAGGGTAGTTAAGACCACAAAAGGTGGGTACAGTGACTACTCTACAAGCAATTGGGCAAGGCGAGAGTCTGCACTAACTTCAACAGAAACTGCGGCAATAGAACAATATGGTTTATTCAACTTAGTTGATTTTCTACCTAACCGCCCAGACGAAACTGCACTAAAAGTAATGAAAGAAATGTTTGAAGCATCTGTAGATGGGCAACCATATGATGCAGAGAAATGGGGTAATTACTTTAAACCAGCAGGTATGATGCGGACAGCAACAGAAACCAGTACTGCACCAGCGGCAGTGTCAGCACCAGCGGCAGTGTCAGCACCAGCGGCACCAGTAACAGTAACTACTCCACCAAGTAGCCAAAGAGCAGAAGACATTTTGGCTATGATTAGAAATAGACAAAAGTAACACAACCTCCTCCTAGTAGTAAGTAGTTAAAAGTGGGTACCCAGGTGGGTACCTGCTTTAGTACTACGATAAACATGCTAACACAACTTGATTATGAACTGTTTCCTAACAACCCTGAGGTATACAGACTACCGTCAGGAGAACTAGTGGCTAGAATATTTAAAAATGCAACTAGTAGTTTGGATAGACAAGGTTACGAGTTAGCTACACTAGACGAAATAGAACAAGCAAATACAATTACAGCATATTGGCGAGAACCTGTAGCAAGGTTCTGTAGCGGAGTAAGTACGTTTGTTCAACAAACAGGCATCAGAGTAGAAGATGCTGTTCAATATCTATTTTTAAATAGGCACTATGCCCCACAGTTTTACAGTTTAATAAATCTTAGACGTTTTATGAACAGACATGCTTGTTTTAGTTTTAAGGAGTTAGGCGACATTGGTTCTATAACAGAGTTTCATGAAGTGCCTTACAGTAAAACAGAAGTGCCAATTACAGACAAAGTACATTTTTACCTAACGTGCGATAAGGTTGTCTGGGAAAAGTTTTTAGATACAACAGTGCATATTAACGAAGTATTACGTGTACTTAAATTATTTCATATAGGATACTATAAAGAAGTCTTTGAACATAGTAAAACAATAAATGCAAGCATTTAAAGAACTAACGTGCCACAGTATTATGTACATACAGTACGAAGTTATGGAGCATCTTGCCAATTACGAGCTAGAAGAAGGCTGGAACGATATTGACGAAGCAACTTGTCTACGTAGTTGTCCTAGACTCATGCTATACCTGAAAGAACTTAAACTGGCTCCTAGAGATATCGCATGTACATACCTTACTGAACACTTAGACTTGCACGTAGATGCCAAGCCGGTAGTGGCTAAACTTAATATACCAATACAACATTGTGTGGGCAATATAAACTACTGGTATGACGAGGACGTAAGTCACAGAAGAACTAAAAAAGATAAATTCAACAGAAACGTTCCTGACTTAGCAGGATGGGTACCAAAGTCTAATATTATAACACATCAATTCTTTACAAAACCAATAGTGTTTAACAGCCAAATACCGCATGGTGTTAAAGTTACATACGGTCCACGTATAGTTTTAAGTATAACATTTTTTAATGAGCCGTTAAATGAACTGCATTAGATTCAAGCACTTTGCAAGACTTAACCCTGACGGCACAGTAAGCCGATGTGGTCACATGGTAAAACCTCCTCGTTTTAATTCATTTAATGACATGAATAACAGTGACTGGAACAATAACTTAAAAGATTGGCCTGTCGAATGTGTTAGATGCAAAGTTAGCGAAAATCAGGGCAAAGAAAGTGTTAGGCAATTCAGTAACAAACAACATGAAGAACTATCTCAAGCTCATAAAGATTATCTAATCATTGGTGGAGTGTTGGATAATATATGTAACTCTGCATGTCAACATTGTAATCCACACTTAAGCACAAAGTTTGGCGCCATTGCTAATAATAAGATAATAGTAGACAACACAGATAAATTTTACAACTTTCCGCAGGAACGTATTGTTAAGTTAGATATTAATGGTGGAGAGCCCACAGCAAGCCCCAACTACAAAAAATTACTGGAGTATTTGCCTGCTAACGTGCGTTATGTGAGAATAAACACAAACGGCAGTCTACGTATAGATCCAACGCCTTTGCTTAACCGTGGCATTGATGTTACAATAACTATGAGTTTAGATGGCATAGACAAAGTACATGATTACTTACGTTGGCCCGTTGTTTGGAAGACATGGTTAAAACAATTTAACTATTACAACGAATTTAAAAACAAGAACTTCCATTTAGATGTATGGTCAACTATAAGTGCATTAAACCTTAAAGACTATCCTAACATCAAAAAGTTTACAGAAGATAAGGGTGTTAATTGGGCATGGGCATTTTTAGAATCACCAGATGTATTAAGCATTAGACACACAAACTTTTTAACTGAACCTGCTAACGAGTTATTTGATGTGGTGGGGACAGAGCAAGACAACAGTCAGAAACTAACAGCGTGGTTAAAGTACCAGGATACTATTAGAAAAATCAATTACAAGGACTACTTATGAAAATAGCAATTACGGGTGGAACTAACGGTATAGGTAAGGCATTACTAGAACATTACATTAAAAAAGGACACACTGTGATGGATTACAGTAAACGAAATGGTTGGGATATTATACACCATGAACGTATTGCTGAACGAGTAGCACAATGTGATTGGTTTTTTAATAATGCACAACAAGGTTATGCACAGACTGAGCTACTGTTTGGTGTATATGAGTACTGGAAGGATAAACCAGGCAAAAAGATAATAAACATTAGCAGTATGATGGCTGGAATGACAGTTAGTTGCTTACCGGGTTACGACATGTTAAAGTATCATCATCAAAAGCGAACGCTGGAAAGCGCAGTAGAAGTGTTACGAAATAAGATGACTTGGCCACAGCTAGTTACCGTACGACCTGGTAAAGTAGACACACAGGGAGAAGGCGGTGCTGATGTAACGGCCTGGGTAAGCAAATTGGTGCGTATACTTGAAGAAGACCAAGTTGGCATGGAAATATACGACATTAGTCTAGCATAATGGACCCTAAAGAATACGTAACAAACAAAGTTAGGTGCCCGATCCCCTGGACCGGCATAATGATCAACCATGACGGACAAGTTAAGAATTGTATTAGAGCATACGAGGATATAGGTGATTTAAAGACAACTCCCATTCGTGATATTGTATTAGGTAGTAAAAATATAGAGATACAACAGGCACATCAAAACAATAACAAGCACAATAGTTGCCAGGGGTGTCATAAGCTAGAAGAACAAAAAACAGACTTTAATATCATTAGCGACCGCAAGTATTACATTAAAGAAATGCGTAATGTAGACAAAGGCATATACGATCATAATACACATGAACTACATCAGATAGATGTACGCTGGCAAAATACCTGTAACTTTGCTTGTATATATTGTGGTCCTGAATTTAGTAGTAAGTGGGCACAAGAGGTTAATATACACTTACCAACACCCAGCAAAGAAAACTATGACGACTTGCGTAACTATGTTTTTGACAATGTTAAAAACTTAAAGAACGTATATCTAGCTGGTGGTGAGCCCATGCTAATGACAGAGAACGAAGAACTGTTAGAGCTACTGCTTAAACACAATCCCGACGTAAATCTACGCATTAACACTAACCTAAGTCATACTAACACACGAGTGTTTGATTTGGTATGTAAGTTTAAAAACGTACACTGGATTGTGAGTGCAGAGACCATGGGAGATGACTATGAGTACATACGTTATGGTGGTCAATGGGCAACATTCTGTCATAACCTACGTTGGATCAAGGACTTAGACCATAAGATAACATTTAACATGTTGTACTTTGCTCTTAATGCATTTACCGTCTTTTATTTTATTGAAAAGTTTAAAAATGACTGGAACTTTCATCCAAATGCATTTGTAATTGGGCCCGTTTTACAACCTGAAGCACTTAACGTTCGGCATCTTCCTAAATTGACATTAGATAGGATTGGTGTTATACTACAAGAGAAGATTAACGAACACCCTGGATATCTATTAGAAGATAGTTATAGGAATTTATTGAGGTATATACAAGAGCCGTTTAAAAAAGATCCAAACAGCACTGTAGATTTTTTAAAGGAAATAGACGCTCGTAGAGGCACAGACAGCGAGCAGGCATTCCCTTACATATATAAACTAATGAGGCAATAACATGGCACAAAAACCCTTTGATGTATCAAAATTTAGAAAAGGCTTAACCAAAAGTATTGAAGGTATCAGTTTTGGATTTAATGATCCAACAGATTGGATCAGCACAGGCAACTATGCACTAAACTATCTTATCAGTGGCGACTTTAACAAAGGTGTGCCACTAGGTAAAGTTACAGTGTTTGCCGGGGAGTCTGGCGCAGGTAAAAGTTATATTTGCGCAGGTAATATTGTAAAAGAAGCACAAGCACAGGGTATCTTTGTTATCTTAATCGACACTGAAAACGCACTTGATGAGAATTGGTTAAAAGCACTTGACGTTGACACCAGCGCCGACAAACTGCTAAAACTTAACATGGCCATGGTTGATGATGTTGCTAAAACAGTAAGTGACTTTATGATAGAGTATAAAACACTACCGTCAGATGACAGGCCTAAAGTATTGTTTGTTATTGACAGTTTGGGTATGTTGTTAACACCTACAGATGTTGACCAGTTTAACAAAGGTGATATGAAGGGTGACATGGGTCGTAAGCCCAAGGCACTAACATCACTAGTACGTAACTGTGTAAACATGTTTGGTAACGCTAACGTAGGGCTTGTAGCAACCAACCATACATATGCAAGTCAGGACATGTTTGACCCTGATGACAAAATATCAGGTGGACAAGGCTTTATCTATGCAAGCAGTATTGTTGTTGCAATGAAGAAGATGAAACTTAAAGAAGACGAAGACGGTAACAAGATATCAGAAGTAAAAGGTATTAGAGCAGGCTGTAAGATAATGAAGACTCGTTACGCAAAACCATTTGAAGGCATACAAGTTAAAATACCGTATGAAACCGGTATGAATCCATATAGTGGACTGGTGGACCTGTGTGAGAAAAAGAGTTTATTGGTGAGAGAAGGCAACAGCCTTAAATACACAACTTCAGCAGGTGATGAAATCAAACAGTTCCGCAAGGCTTGGGAACGCAATGAAGGCGGATGTTTAGATACAATCATGAATGATTGGGACACTAAGGCCCTGGCCCTCACGCACAAAACAACTGATAACGATCCGGAAGTAGCAGATGCAAATTCTATTGCAGAAGAAGTATAGTGAGCTACTAACCCAACCTGTTAATCAAATATACAGAGAACTTAAATCTGTTTACAAGCATGCGTTTGCAGACAACGAACGCATTCTTTTTATTGATGATGTAGAGGGTACAGATGCTAAGTCTAATTTAGAGTTTTATTTAGATAAACTTCTAGATCACCTAGACATTGACAGGTTCTTTATACAAACGGTTAACAGAGGTAGCCAAACTATAGCTAACCCTACTAACTATCACATACCGGACTCAGTGTGCATAACACCCTGGTTAAGTCTGGAAGTGGATGTTGATAGTAAACTGCACCGTTGTTGCTTGTGGGACAGAGAAAAAGGCACTACTTCAGACAGTCTTGTGGAATATTTTAAAAGCACAGAACAGGTCCAGTTGAAGCAGGACTTCTTACAGGGTAAACGCCCTGACGCATGCCATAAGTGTTGGCAACTAGAATCAGCAGGTGGTACAAGTAAACGGTTAGCAGACAACTATGTGTTTAGGGATCACAAATTTGATATAGACTACAACGACACAACATCTAGTCGGATAGTTAACTTAGACATTAAGTTAGGTAACAAGTGTAATCTGGCATGCAGGATATGTGGCCCAAGATGCAGTAGTACTTGGTCACGGTTTGCTGATGCCGTTACTGTGGAGTTTAATTGGTTAGAAAACGAGTCCAGTGCGTTTTGGTCAGACATAATAGATATCAGTGAAGACGTTAAGTACATTACCTTTGCAGGTGGTGAACCGCTACTAGACAAGACACATAGAAAACTGTTACAATACTTTATTGACACAGGGTTAAGCGAAGACATTGCACTTCATTACAACACTAACGGTACAGTATTTGCAGATTTTCTCTTTGATTATTGGGACCAGTTTAAGTCTGTTGAGTTAAGTTTTAGTATAGACGCAGTCGGTAAAAGATTTGAGTATGAACGTTTTGGTATGATCTGGGATAAGGTACATGCTAATTTACAGCGTTACAGTAAAACGGATTATACATGTAACCTTTACGCTACACTAACAGCTCTTAATGTTATGTACAGTGATGAGATATACGAATACTCTGAACAGTTAGGTTGTGGTATTACCTATAATTTATTAACAGATCCAGAGGATCTTGCAGTAACAAACTTGCCCGTTAAGACAAAGTTACATATTAAAAATAAATTACTAGCGTTAGACATAAATGGATTTAAAGAAAAAATAATACCTGTAATTAGTATGATGGAAACAAAAAGTAGTATAAGTAGTTTACAAGAATTTTTGTTGCCTCAAGACTTTAAACGAGCTCAGCGTTTTGAGGACTATTACCCTGAGCTACACTCGGAGATAACTAAATGTCAATAGAATTAGACGTATTAACAGAAACATATTTGATCCTTAAAGAATATGTGCCTGCTAAGGATAGACAAGCGGCGGCAGATCAATTGTTAGGTAACTTAGTGGATATGGAAATGGCAGACGAAGAATTTGAAAAATTTTGTGGTACTGATTCTTATTTAAAAAATGCATCGGAGGATTATCTTAATGATGATACAGACGACGACGACGACAACAATTTTGACGAATCTGACTCTGACACATAATGTGGTATAATAAAGTAGTACAGGATCTTTCCTTTATTCCAGACTGTATCAACCACTACTACACTGAGCTGGAGGATGCCAAGAAAGAAGTTAGAATATGGGGCAATATTGAAAAGTCCTTGACCAACTTACCTGGTATTACTGAGCATAGATTTAATCAACTGCAGGAAATAGAAGCAGTATTAAACTATCTAAACATACAACTTCGTAAGATTCGACGTAAATGGTTTAAGAAATATCTAGAAGGATATCAGCGAGCACTTAGTGCTAGAGATGCAGAAAAGTATGTTGATGGCGAAGACGAAGTCATTGACTTTGAAACCTTAATTAACGAAGTAGCATTGTTGCGCAACAAGTGGTTGGGTATTATGAAAGGTTTAGAAACCAAGCAATGGCAACTAGGTCATATAACTAGACTGAGAACAGCAGGAATGGAGGACGTATCATTATGAACCAGTTCACTCCAGAAGAGAGTCACCAACAAAGTTTATTCACGCTACACGAACTACAACAACACGACGATTTATTGGACAGTATTAAGAGTATTGCAGACGTTGGATGTGGCACTGGGTTAGATATCAAGTGGTGGGCAGAGAATCATAACCGTGAAGAGGACCAAACGCCACGAAATATCAAGTGTTATGCTGTAGATCTAGCACCCAAACTTAACTACGATATTCCCAAGAACTTACATGTTATAGAAAACGATTTTACTAAGGAACCATTCTTGCCTGTAAAGGTGGATATGATATGGAGTCATAACAGTTTAGGACATGCCATTAATCCATACGAAACACTAGCAGTCTGGAATAGACAAATGAATGCAGGCGGTATAATCTGTGTTATCCTACCGCAAATGCACAACGTCGAATATAACAGAGTACACTGCCACCACTTTCCAGGATATTTTTACAATTTTAATATAATTAATTTAGTTTATATGCTGGCATGTGCTGGATTCGACTGTAAGGATGGATTGTTCTATAAAGCAAAAAATGACCCCTGGTTACACGCTATTGCATACAAGTCTAAATACACGCCTATGGATCCACTTACTACCTCTTGGCATGATTTAAGCGAACGGGAGTTACTGCCAGACAGTTTTAACGAGAGTTTACAGCGTACCAATACCATTACAAATCAGCCGCATCTAATACTACGATGGGCTAATGGTTCAAAATTTGATTTAGCAAATACTGCCTAATCCTACACCAAGGTTCTCCCTCGTGTATTTCATCAATAAACCATTCTGTGTTTAGTATTCTATTAAACCAGTCTTGTCTGACAGAATCCAACGGCGTAACTAGACTATAGTCTGTACTGGCAACTGTACTGGCAAGGCTCTCAGGTTCTACCATAGCAGGAACCCCATTGATAATTGCTTCCACTGCTGACCCACCGGTTGGACTAATAACACAGTAAGCATCATCTAATATATCTAAAAAATCAGTATCGTCCGATGTGCCTTTTTTATTTGCGACACCTACTTCATACTTGCTGTGTATGCTTCTGTGAATAGTATACCTTGGGTGTGGTCTGACAACAATTTGCTTGCCAGGACACGACAACTTTATTTTATCGACAATCTGTTCTAACCAGACCTCAGTAACAGGCATGTTTCTCCACAACTGGCTATATTGATTTTGACAGCACACAACAACTTTGTTTCCTTGACCTTGGAAATCTTTTAGAACTAGATTAAATCGTTCTGATCTGCCTGGAATAATGTCATGATCCAAGTGACCATAGTAGCCTGTATTATCGATGTGGTTAACACTGATTCGCCAGGATTGATTACGTCGAAGTACACCTACTTCTATGATAACAACTGGTTTGTTCTGTTTCCTATAATGGTCATATACTTTTTGATTTGCTCGCATACGTCCGTCCCAGAGCACACTCCATATTACGGCGGCATCAGCGTCCATGTCATCATGTGTTACTTGGTCCGTTTTTAATACGGTGTGCTCGAATGCCTTATAAATATCTTGACCAGCAAGCGCAACATTGTTGTGCCAAAAACTAATTTTCATAACACATATTTAATATGATACTAGGCGTAAGTTACGGTTTCCACGATGCAGGAGTAACACTAATCGACGGAAACGAAATTCTATTTGCAGGACATGCAGAGCGTTACAGCAAGAATAAGCACGACGCCAAGCTCAACAAAGCAATATTTCAGGAAGCCTTTCGGTATGGTGAACCTAATAGAATTATCTATTACGAAAACCCCTGGAATAAAAAACTACGACAAGCATTTGCAGGACAATGGCAGGATGCTTTACAGTGGCCCAGTGTAAAGAAAGAACTACAACACCTAACAGGACTTAACAACTGCCCTATATACTATGCTGATCATCATGAAGCACACGCCGCCGCAGGCTTCGCTACAAGCCCATTTGAGAGTGCCGCAGTTGTGGTAGTAGATGCTATTGGTGAGTGGGACACAATGAGTATATGGCAGGCTTATATGGAAGGAGACTCAGTTCAATATGAAAAACTTTGGTCAAACACATATCCGCACAGTATTGGGCTTATGTACTCTGCATTTACACAACGTCTGGGCCTTAGACCTCTAGATGAGGAATATATCCTAATGGGTATGAGTGCGTATGGTGACGGATCGTTATTAAGTAGTACTATCAAGAGTGACCTAATAAGTGACCTTAGGCAGTTAAAATTTAGCAAAAACTTGCACTTGGGTATAGAAAAAGACTACTTAAAAGACTCTAAAGACGTCGATATTGCCGCAGGTGTACAAATAGTAACGGAACAACTGTTAGATACTATATTTCATAAAGCATGGGATATAACTGGTGAACGCAATGTTGTGTTTATGGGCGGAGTGGCACTTAATTGTGTAGCCAACCGAAACATTGGCAAATATTTTGAAAACATTTGGGTTATGCCTAATCCTGGAGATGCTGGTAGTAGTTTAGGAGCCGCCGCAGTATTAGATGGTGGTAAATTAAACTGGAAGCATTCTTATTTAGGCACTGATATACCTGGTGAGTACCCTGTACGGCGTCTAGTAAACTATCTTAAAAAGAATAAGATTGCAGGCGTAGCAAGTGGTAGAGCAGAGTTTGGTCCTAGAGCATTAGGTCACCGCAGTTTATTAGCAGACCCACGTGGTGCAGAAATTAAAGATGCTGTAAACAAGATTAAAAAGCGACAACTATTCAGACCATTCGCTCCTGCCATACTTGCTGAACACGTTAACGACTATTTTAAAATGCCCATGTCATGGCATGATAGTCCCTACATGCAAGTAGTTGCTCGGTGTAAAAAGCCCACAGAGTTTCCTGCTATTGTGCATGTAGACGGAACTAGTCGTGTGCAAACAGTTAGCAAAGATGATAGTCCAGGATTTAGACAACTACTTGAGACATGGTATAAAGAAACAGGTTGCCCTATGTTGTTAAACACCAGTTTAAACATTAGGGGAGAGCCTATGGTAGATGATCGTAAAGATGCAGATAGGTTTGAGGAGAAGTACGGAGTTAAAGTCTTCTCATGAACTTGTATTGCCCAGGGCATAAGGTAGACAGCAAAGCCTACAGTGTAATGAATCCACTACATGAATGTTACGGCTTTAGAAAAATTTTAGACCACACATGGGATCAAACAGGTCCCAGTTTCTTTTGGGGGTTTGTGGGCAAGAACTTTCAATTGGTTAAAGACCATCAGCAACTTGGTATAGACTGGTACTTTACAGACATGCCCTATTGGGGTAGATGGAACGGATTAAAAGAAGCACTTGACCCCTCACAGGATTTTTACTGGCGTGTTGTGCCCAACGCAACACATTGTAATTGGATAGGTGACTATCCCAATGATAGGTTTAAACGATTAGGAGTAACAGTATATGATTGGCAAACTAGTGGTGATCACATTTTGGTGTGTCCTAGCAGTTCTACTATGGAACGTTTTGTAGACCAAACAGGTTGGTTAGAACGCACAATACAAACTCTTCGTAAGTTTACAGATAGACCAATAAAAGTAAGACACAAGCCCAGAGGTAAAGGCACAAGCGGACCAGCCGCCGCTTTAATACCGTTTGCAGAAGAAGCACGTAATGCTCACGCTGTTGTAACAACTTTAAGTATGGCTGCCGTAGAAGCCGCCTGTTTAGGTATACCTGTATTCTGTCACGAACAAGGTCCTGCAAAACCAATAGCATTAACAGACTTAAGTAAAATAGAATCTCCCGTCAGACCTGATCGCACACCCTGGTTAAATACACTAAGCTATTTTCAATTTACAGAACAAGAGTTACGTCAAGGCATAGACAAGATCAATGATAATATCGTTTTTACCAAAAAATAAACCTAGCAGCCTGGAGCTCATAGTACATGATTTTACCAAAGGGACACAGGGTAAAGTATTGCCTATATCTTGGTGGATTACAAACAAACGATTTCCTAGTGATACAACTAGAGTAGTCACAGCAGGTATACTAAGAGGTGGCGGAGACCTACTTAAAAAATTAAACACAACAAATATGCCGTACTATTATATAGATCATGCATATTTTAAGGCAGAGAGAGGTAGACCACCTGGGTGGATGAAATGGATGCGAGTAACTGCAAATGGTTTTAACTGTACTAAGATAACAGATACAGATAGTACAAAATTTAATAAACTTTTTGATAGCACGTTTCAACTTAGTCCCTGGCGTAAAGATGGACAAACAATATTAATATTACCTCCGACTGATCCTGTAAAGTATGTGTTTGGATGCCATGGCTGGTTAGACAGTGTATTGACAGCATTGCAAGGTAAAACATCTAGACAAATTGTAATAAGAACAAAGCCTGGCGAAGTATTGGTTGACGACACCGGAAAAGAAACAGGACGCACACCTTTCGATCCTGCACAACTTCCTTTAGATGCAGAACTAAGCAGAGCTCATTGTGTCATAGCCTATAATAGCTCAGTAACAATACAAGCCGCTATAAAGGGTATACCAGTAATATGTAGCGAACAGTGTTCAGCATACCCTATCAGTAATAACATGTCAGACATAGAGGATCTATTAGAATTTGATCGTTTGCCTTGGCTATATAATCTATGCAACCACCAATTTGAAACACAAGAACTGCTAAGTGGTGACGCATATAGATACTTAGAAGCAGAAGAGGAACACAATGTATAATTATAAAGATAACGGATTAGTACTTAAACGGAGATAATATGAGATATCCATTAGCTTGTAGTACTTGGGATAATAAAGAACTAGAAGCAATTCAAGAAGTAATTAATACGGGTCGTTATACTATGGGTGCTCGTGTTAAACAATTTGAAAAAGAGTTTTGCGACTACTTTAAATGTGCCGACGCCGTGATGGTAAACAGCGGATCAACAGCAAATCTATTAATGTTGGCGTTATTGGCATTAAAGTACAATTTAAAAGGTGATATAATTGTGCCTGTGGTTAGTTGGTCAACAACATATTATCCATTACAACAATATGGTTTCAAATTAAATTTTGTAGATATTGATAAAGATACGTTAAACATTGATCCTAGTAAAATAGAAAAAGCGATAACTAAAGATACTTGTGCTATTTTTGCTGTTAATCTGTTAGGCAATTCTTGTGAGTATAAAAAACTTAATGAACTTGCAGAAAAACATAATTTATTATTGATAGAAGATAACTGTGAAAGTTTAGGTGCAATATCAGATACAGACGCTTACACCGGTACGATTGGTCTTATGGGCAGTTTTTCATTTTTCTTTAGTCATCATTTGCAAACTATGGAAGGTGGTATGATTGCTTGTCAAAGTAAAGATGACGCAGATTTCATTAGATCATTGAGAGCGCACGGCTGGTGTAGAGATTTACCAGACGATAGTAATATTTACAAAAAAACAGGTGACAACTTTAAAGATAGTTTTACTTTTATTACACCAGGGTATAGTGTTAGACCATTAGAGATGAGTGGGGCAATAGGTAGTGTACAACTTAAAAAATGGCCTGATATGAGAGAACAACGAGTTAAGAATGCAGATTACTTTAAAGAGAAGTTTAACGATTTTAAAGACGTTCAAATACAAAAAGAAGTAGGTAATTCTAGTTGGTTTGGATTCTCTATGGTGTTCAATGGAAATTTAACAGGTAAAAGAGATATCATTGTACAAAAATTCAAAGAAAACGAAATAGAGAGTAGACCAATTGTTGCAGGTAACTTTATGAAAAATCCTGTAATAGAATACCTTAACTATATAGATAATAAAGATTACACCGTTGCTGATTATATACACGATAATGGATTGTTTATAGGTAATGATGTGAGAGATTTAACAGAAAATATTGATTTAGTTTACAATATAATAAAGGATATAAAATGAAGACAGCATTGATAACAGGTATAACAGGTCAAGACGGAAGTTATCTAGCAAAATCTTTATTGAATAAAGGTTATAAAGTATATGGTGGGCAGAGAAGAAGTACCACAAACAAATACTGGCGCTTAGATGAAATGGGTATTACAGATAATATTGAATTTGTAGAATTAGATTTAATAGATCAAGCAAACATTAGAAGAGCAATAGATGATACGAAACCAGATGTAATTTACAATTTGGCGGCTCAATCATTTGTTGGATTATCTTTTGAACAACCTGAACTAGCTACCTTAGTTGATGGAGTGGGTGTACTGAGAATGATAGAAAGTGTAAGACAAGTTAATCCTGATATTAAATTTTATCAAGCTTCTACTAGTGAGTTATATGGTAAAGTATTTGAAACGCCTCAAAAAGAAACAACAAAGTTTTGGCCTAGATCACCTTATGGTGTAGCAAAGTTATTTGGTCACCACATAACAATTAACTATAGAGAAGCATATAACATATTTGCGTCAACAGGTATTTTGTTTAACCACGAAAGTCCCATGAGGGGTGAAGATTTTGTTACAAGAAAAATATCTAAAGGTATTGCTCTATGGAAGAAAGAACAACGACCAATTGTTTTAGGGAACATTTATGCTAAAAGAGATTGGGGCCACGCTGAAGATTTTGTTGAAGGTATGCAACTTATTATGAATCACACTAAAGCAGATGACTTTATTTTAGCAACAGGTGTGGTTAATACTGTAAAAGACTTTTTAGAAATGACACTAACGTATTTAAATATACAATATTACTGGAAAAATGATGAATGTTATGAGAAAGATACAAATATACAAATATCTAAAACTGATAAAAAATATTTCAGACCTGCCGAAGTAGATATATTACAAGGTGATGCAACTAAAGCAAGAACTGAATTGGGTTGGACACATAAACACACAGCTCATAGTTTAATGATAGATATGGTTGATGCCGATATGAGAAGATATTGTGGAAAATAAAATATTTGTAACAACTTTTAATAGAAGACTTTTTGATCAATATGCTCATCAACTGATTAGTAGCTATGTAGCAACTGAACAAAAGATACCTCTTTATGTTTTTGTTGAAGATGATATTACCTATTATACTAATTTAGACAATGTACGTTATATTAAATTATTGGAAGAAGAACCTGATTTAAAAGATTTTACAGAAAGAAATAAAAGTAAAGAAGCTAATTCATTTACTTTTGATGCAGTAAGATTTTCATACAAAGTATATGCTCAAAACGCAGGAAGAAAATATGGAAATAAGATTTATTATGTGGATAGTGATTGTGTGTTCACAAAACAAATACCAGATGAATGGTTTGATGAGTGTTTGCCAGATGATAAATTTATTTCTTTTTACGATAGACCACATCAATATACTGAAACAGGATTTGTGGCATTCAATGAACGTAAAAAAGAAATCTCTAACGACTTCTTCAATCAATATACTAACTATTACAAAACAGATGAAGTGTATAAGTTAACAGCTTATACAGATTGTCATACACTAGACGCAACAAGAAATCATTTTAAAGATAATTTAAACTACTCAGAAAATATATTAGGCGATGGTAAAAACGGACATATTATGGCTAGAGATAAGTTTCTTAATCCTTACATAGATCATAGAAAAGGTCCTAGAAAACAACAAGAGCATAGTCTAGAATGGATTCAGAATCAATGAAAGCAGGAAAAAGGTAAAAAAGTATGATTAATGTTTTTATAGGATACGACTCAAAGGAAAAGGCAGCGTTCAATGTCCTCAACTACAGTATACTTAAGAACAGTACCAAGCCTGTAAGTCTTACCCCGGTGTATCTGGAAAACATTAAAGATGACTTTGTAAGAGAACGCAATAACTTAAGCTCAACAGAATTCAGCGTAAGTAGATTTATTGTGCCACACTTAATGAACTACCAGGGCTGGGCACTGTTTATGGATTGCGACATGCTGATGACAGCAGACATTAATGAACTGTGGCGTCTGCGTGATGACCGTTATGCTGTACAAGTATGCAAACACGATTACGAGCCTAAACATAATAAAAAGTTTCTAGGACAAGTACAGACAACGTATGCAAAGAAAAACTGGTCAAGTTTTATGCTGTTAAACTGTAAGAAATGTCAAACTCTCACACCTGATTATGTTAATAAAGCAAGCGGGCTGGAACTTCACCAGTTTAAGTGGCTAGAGTCAGACGACTTAATAGGTGAGTTGCCTTTAGAATGGAACTGGTTATCGGACGAGTACGAACATAAAGATGCTGTTAAGTGTGTACACTACACAGACGGCGGTCCCTGGTTTGAAGAATACAGACATTGTGATTATGGCGATGTTTGGTTTGACTACTACAGGGAAATTAGTCTATGATTAGCACAGTTACAGTAGTCTACGAACCTGAACTAGAATTACTGAAAACACAAGCACGGAGTTTTGACAACTATCTAGAAGACGTAGAAGATATTTTAGTAATAGAAAATGACGATTGTCATTTAGGCATAGATCCGCAGTGGTGGGGTAGACACAGCGACCGAGTTAGAATTTTACGTAGAGAAGACATAGGCTACAAAGCACATGTTTCTATTAACGGCAGAGAATCACAGCAGTTGTGTAAACTATTAGCACCAATGCAATCAACAGCAGAATGGTCAATATGGTTTGATGCTAAAACATTTTTAGTAAAACCCCTCAAGCCTAGCAGTTTATTCCGGGACAACAAATTTAGATCAAATCAAATGCCAGTGTTCGAACAGTTTAGTGAAGGTTTCGAAGTGTGTCAAAAATTGTTAGGCTTTGCTCAAAAAGATCTGATATGGGTAGCACCAGGCGGCATGCCTTACCCAGTGAATAAAAAAGTTTTGCAAACACTAATAAGGTATGTTAAAATAACATCTAAAATGTCGTTTGTTGATTGGTTCGAAAAGTACAGTCAGTATCCGCACTTTGTGACAGAGATGATACTTTATAGTCAGTTTGTTAGACCCGTGTTTACCTTGTATTACACTGACACTGAACCTACTTACAGGTGTGCAAATTTATCAGACTGGCAAATACCAGACATAGAGGACTTTTGGCAGAAACTTAACGATCCAAAAGTACTAACAGCAAGTATTAAAGCAGATGCTTATGATATTTTAGATATCGATCAACGTAAACAATGGCATACATATTTAGACTCAAAAGGATTACACTATGACCACAAAAGCTGGTAAGGTTTGGGGAGTGTCAGAACTTATCCATGCAAATGGAGTTTTAGAATTCCATAGAATAGAAGCAAATGCAGGCAAGTTCTGTAGCAAACATCTACATAAAACAAAATGGAACGGCTTCTTTGTGGAAAGTGGCCGGTTATTAATTAGAGTATGGAAAAATAACTACGATTTAATAGACGAAACTGTGTTAGAAGTAGGAGACTTTACAGCAGTTAGTCCTGGAGAGTACCATCAATTTGAGGCATTAGAGGATACAGTAGCGTTTGAGTTATATTGGGCTGAGTTCTCACATGGCGATATCGAAAGGGAAACTGTTGGCGGCTCAAAAGTTTAACATAGTATGTGTTAGAGTAGGCGAAGCATATTCCTCAGAGTATGTGGATAGACTCTACGACATGATTAAGGCAAACTGCACCAAAGACTTTGACTTTTGGTGTATTACTGATTCGCCACACGATAACCCTAATATCAAGTTTTCAAAAATACAACCGTTAACCCCAAAGCCACGTTATATGTGGTGGTATAAGATGTATATGTTTAAATCGGATATCGGTTACACAGGTCCCACTTTTTACATAGACTTGGATGTTGTTATTGACAACTCTATAGACAAATTTTTAGAATCCTGGGACGACAGTTTTTGGATCTGTCAAGACTACAACAGGAGAGTAAAACCAGATTACCATGTTAGCAACAGTTCTGTAATGATGTTCGATCATGCCAAGTATACAAAGTACTGGGCTGAGTTTTATCAGAATCAAAAAGAAATAATGCAGAAGTTTAGGGGAGATCAAGACTATCTCTCAGTTAAACTGAGAGAAGAAAATAAAAAGTGGTGGCCCTGGCACTGGACAATAAGCTATCGTTGGGAATACCTAGAAGGCAAAGCGCATCCTGACAATGCTATTGTGGTATTCCATGGCAATCCTAAGCCACACGAAGTTAACTGGGAGTTGGCAGATGTTAGCTAAAGCAGACACCAAGTATGGTGAAATGCACTATTATAAAAATGATAAATTTATTGGTGCTAGTTTAGAGGTGTATGGTGAATACACAGGTTTAGAAATAGATTACATTAAGCCTTACATACATGAAGACGATATTATCTTAGACGTCGGTGCAAACATAGGCACACATACAGTTGCGTATAGTAGTCTAGTGCCTGATGGTCAGGTAATAGCATTTGAACCTAATCAGAAAAATTACAACCTTTTAGTGCGCAACATTACGCACAACAACCTCACAAATGTACATGCTTTTCTAGGAGGTCTTTCTAATAGAGTAGGTCTAAGCACAGTTACCGACTTTGATCCCAACGAACCTGGAAATTACGGAACAATGACTGTGGGAAGTGGCACACAAGTTTGTTTTCTTAATAAATTAGATAATGTGTGCAACTTTAACAGACCCGTAAGGTTTATAAAAATAGATGTTGAAGGGGTAGAACCTAAGATTCTATTAGGAGGCAGGGATTTTATTGCACAGCACAAACCGGTAATACAATACGAGTGCATGACTAAAGAGGTTGCCCAGCCAATCGAACGTATATTTAAGAACTATTACCCTGGTTACAACCTATACTGGATGCCAATCTTTAATTACAATGACACCAACCACAACAAAAATTCCAAGAACATATTTCTTAATAGTGGAGTTATGAATGTGTTAGCGGTACACACCCGTGACAAACAGCCTGACAACCTACAGCGTTACGACAGCTGGGAGGATAACATAGAAGTACGTAGTGAAGGCCTGCGCTTAAGTCAAAACAAACTTATAATGAAAAAAACATATAACAAGTTTAAGTAGTAACTAGCGTAAGTTACTGAGTTGTTGTTTAAACATTGTAATCAAGTAGTCTGAATACCCATGTAAGAACCAATGGTAATTCCAAACACAAACCTCATGAGAGGTATAATACAATCCTTCAGCCTGACGTAAAGTCACAGGCAGATATGTCATAGCGGCTTGTCGCCGTCGAGAGTCAGGTAGCTCATCAAATAATAGTCCACCAAAACTGGTATAGGTTTTAAACCCTTGCGCTTCTAGATAACTCAATAGTTTCTGACTGCCTATCATAATAAAAGGTGTCATTGTAACAATAGCGTTATACGTTTTTTCAGTAATTATTCCTCGGTGTTCGTAATACTGGCTCTCACAGACAACGGCTATCCAGGCATCCTGGTAGTTCTTGGCAATGCTTAACAAGTTTTCTGCATTATTGTAGTCGTAGTCTTGAAATGTTTTTCCAGGATACTTTAGTTCGATACCACGTTGTTGTAGGCTAACATTCATCAGAGGGTTATTTTTAAGTTCATTAAATGTGTCTACCCTATGACGTTTAGCGATACGATTAGGAACCACAGCAACAAAGTTGGGATTGTCTTTGGTAGCAACTTTTTGCATACGAGCCCAACAGTTTTTATAGTCCATAACAGTGTTATACTGCCAAGGACTAAACTCCACAACCTGTATACTGTCAGGGTGTGTGTCGTGCCATATACCAGCAACACCGTGATTCCACACCATAGCAACTACCTGTTTCATGTCGATTCCACGACCCTTGTAGTAATTGTGTATGGTGATTAATTCGTTAGGTATTACTGATCTGGACTTGAATGTTAGCATGTCCTGTAGTACAATAAACAGTCTAAAGTCAGGGTCAGCGAAGTCTATCTCTGGACGCTCTGGGAAGTCAACTGCCCAGCCGTCATCAGTAATGGGACCATATAGGGCACCACCGTGTACCCAGGTATGATCGACATAGGGTTTTATAATTTGATGTAACACAACTATTATTTAATATAAATACTATAATGAGAGCATATCAATTTTTAACAGAAGGTCAAGGTGGATTAGCATACGAGGCGACCGTATATGCCGCAATGCGAGCCGCTAAGATTAACGGTTTAGATTTAGGTGACAAGCCCACAGCAGGCTTTAGTAATCAAGGTTATGGTGATATCGAAGCAACATATAACGGTAAGCCTTTTAACATTGAAATCAAAGCCAGTGCATTCGATCAGATGGGAGGAACAAGTTTCCATTACAACATGGCTGGACAACAGTTAATTCCTGTAGGTCAGATAGAGCCTGATGAATTAGATATGTTGTTACAAGCCGCACAGACAAAAGCAGGCGATATAGATAACTTTCTTAAAGCCGCACAAGAATATGAAAATAATCCTAATATAACGGGGTTTCCTATTAGGGTCACTAAAGATACTAGAGAGAAACTAATAGCAGATGGCTTGCAAAAAGCAATAGCCAGTAATATTAGTGCTAAGTCTAGTTTTATTATAAAGCACTACAATAAAAAACAAGTGTATTATATACAAGTTGGTGGTTCTGGGCTATTTTACATGGGCAAGAATCCCCTTAAGTTGCCAGTACCAGAGCTACAAGGCGACATTAATATCGAATTAAGAGTAGGCTACGGTGGGTCAGGTGGTAAGCCCACAGTAACTGCTGGTATTAGACTGCAGGGTAGACTAAGAACTGAAAACGTTTCTAGTTTTACATTAGACGATCCAGGCAGTATCCAAGCATTATTCATGCAATAAAATCAACAACTTACAAACTGTGTTGACAACTTAACCGAGTGGCCTTATACTTATAACTGTGTCCAATAACAGGAGCAAGTTATGAAAATTAGATTTATAGTAGGATTAACTCTGTTAACATTGCTGTTAACAGCAATGTATGCACATATGGCTCAAAGTGAAGAACCTTGGTGGATGTCATTTAGTCAGGAGTATAAACCTAACATTTTGTATCCGAAAATAGACCTAGAGGTTAAGGTTGTTGAAAATGCTGATGCAGAATGTAGTAAGTATGCTAAGGACATTAATTACGAGATAGAACATTGTGCCCTACAGTGGGAACCTCAAAACGGTGTACGTAAATGTACGTTAATAATGCAACGAGACAAAATTACTATGGGTGACTTCGGTCACGAATTAAGGCATTGTTTAGAAGGTGATTGGCACGATGCTAGACCCACAGAACGAATAAAACTAAAACGGTAAAATAAAATTTTGACATTACTAGCAAGTGATGTTAATGTAGCAGTGTAGTACACACTTTTAATTATGGCACCTTTATTATGGTATGGCAAATTTATTATGGAAAACTTAAATTTTAATTTTGAAAGCATTGAAATAAGGCGAGTAGCTAATGGCTACGTTATTCAGGTGAACGGAGAAGACAATGCACAGGAGTTTGTTTACGACACAAGTCGTAAAACTCTAAAGTTTGTTCGAACTTTCTTAGAACATTCCAAGGCACAGGTGGCTGAGTAATTGCCAGCGAAACCCGCTGAACTATTAACTCCCAGCCCTGTCCCTACACAGAATGTAAGTAATGGAGAATATCCTCCATTAGCTCAGACGCCACAACAGCGCCTAGTACAGAGTAAGATAAACGCAGACAGTACGTTTGACGAATCTTTTAACGCTATGAACACAGTTTATGGCCCGGGCTTCGTATACTCTAATTATGGTGACTTAAGTAAACAGTTTGTCTTTGATGTGCAGACACACTTACTTAAGGATGGGTATAAAAACCCACAGCAACTTGCACACAGGCAGTATGCACACAACTATCTAAATTCAGACGTGGAGCGTTACCCCACGTTTGATGCACAGAAGTTTGATAATTACATTAAAGAAATATACCTAGACAGTGATACCAAACTGGCACTAATAAGTGGAACACCTGGCGATTCTGCTGATGAGGACCTGATAGATAATGATAGTATTAAGTGGGCAAGTACAGTTATTAACAATGTCTGTGGTAGTAAGCGAAGTTTTAGTCACAGCATAATACAACCTAAAGTACCTGGTTACCTAGATGAAGTGGACTACGCTATAGAAGTCCTACAGCCAGATAGCTGGAAGTGTTATACAATAGGAACCTTTGCATACCCGACTCGACGGAATAAACAGTTTAGATTAGATGATGAAAAACTGGTCTATCCCTGGTTCGAACGAGCAGAGCGAGCAGGTATTAAAAACATCTGTGTACACAAAGGACTATTACCACCAGATTATCGAGAGTCCTGGCGAGACTTGTGGGAATACAGTACTGTTCAAGACCTCGCAAAAGCCGCTCGAGACTGGCCGAACTTAAACTTTATAATCTATCACAGTGCATTGCGTATAAGTCACGAAAACCCAGAGGATATCCTCAAGAACTTCGTTAAAACTGGTCGGATTGAATGGACAACCGACTTGTGTGATATAGTACACAAGTATGGACTTAAAAATGTTTATGCAGAACTAGGTACAAGTTTTGGTAGCATGGTTGTGCTTAATCCCCTGGTAGCAAGTGCATGGTTAGGGCAGATGCTAAACATGATGGGTGAGGATAGAATATTATGGGGTACTGACTCTGTGTGGTATGGATCACCACAGTGGCAGATAGAAGCACTACGTAGACTGGAAGTACCTGATCACATTATGCATCGTATGGGCTGGGACAAAAACTTAGGAGAACCCGACGGCACTGTAAAGCAAAAAATATTTGGACTTAACGCCGCTAGACTGTATAATGTAGATGTTGCAAGTGCAATAAATGATATAGATTCTAGTAAAATAGAAAAAATGCGTTTGGGGCATAGCGAACCTAGAAATAATAGATACTATGGTTATATAGCATAAGTGATATGCTCTAAGAGCATAGAAAATGTTGTATCGCAAAACTAAATACAGGTGCACAGCAATCCTGTGCATTTATAACATTTTCAAACACACTTATAAGGAAAGACACACAAATGATACAGATAGTTATAGAAAAACTCAAAAGGTTTTATAATATATTAATAACAGCGCAAATAAAATCAGCAGAACGTCGAATTAAGGGGTATAAGTCTTTAGGTTATGTTGCATGATGAAACTTATAATTAAACTACTCGACAGACTGTCAGAGTGGGCAAGTCGGCAAGAACGTATGGATTTAGACCAATATCTAAGTCAGTCACAGACGATCGGTGAGTTAGAAGATCGTATGCGTAAATGGCAAGTTAAGTAGTAACAGCTACCCCAGGCGGATAAATTATCCGCCTTTTTTATTGACATCTTGTTAATAAACATATAAACTTAAGCATGGCAAAAATTATCAAAGATTCAAAAAAGCGTCGAAACATTCGACGTTCAATACGCACATTAACGGAGGCAGCCTTGGAAACTATATCATATATACGAGATACAATTTTAGGTTATATCTGCGAAGGTATTGGATTTTTGCAGTGCATTGCAGATAAAATTGCGGGTAAAGAACTTAGTAGCCAATTTTGGACAGGGATTTTTATTATTGTCGCCTTTAGTCTAATGTACTTTGATATGATACTGGCATTTTTTATACTGGGGTGCAGGATACTTTGGTTACTGGAGAGATCATTGTGACCGATGAAGCGGAACTTAGAACTAGACCCAAATACCTTAAACACGATGTTGTGTGGAGTATAGACAAACTCTACAGAATGGCAACAGATCCATATGCAACAGGATACGAAACTTGGTCATATAAACAAGACTTACTGTTATTAAAGTGGTGGTTAGATGACCTGGTAGATCAATGTGGGACCTATGCAGACGAAGAAGAATTTAAAAAAGCACATGAAAAACGTAAAATGTGGGATACACTTAAAAAATGAAGTATCTATGCATCGGTAATCCCACAAGTGCTACTGATGACATAACCACACGTCTGGCTGTTACTAAAAAAACCATTAACCACGGGCTTGCGATTAACATAGAGCAGGCGGGGTTTTATCACATAAGTTTAGCAGACATCAGTATATTGGAAGCAGAAACATTCGTCGAACAGTTTGATGAGTTATACTTCTTAGAACAAGCACGAGAAACATACAGCAGTGAATCAGTATACAATAACACAAGAGCATTGCTGTTATATATAAAAAACTGGAATGTAAAACCTTTTAAGATTGTTAAAGAGTCCTGGATAAAATGTCTGACGTATTAAAATACAAAGCACGGGTATTGGACACAAAGTCCCAGTCTTTCTGTGGTGCAAAGTGGTACGAGGCTGTGATATTTTTAGGGTCTGGCAAGACAATGAGTTGCCATCATAATCCTTATCACGAAGTAAGTGACACAGCAGTACTTGAAAACTACAAGGCAATACACAATACTTCTGAGAAGAAACAACAACGAGCAGAGATGTTACGTGGCGAACGTCCAGAAGGCTGTAATTACTGCTGGCGTCTTGAGGATAATAACTCCGTTAGTGATCGGGTATATAAAAGTCAGAAGTTTACTGATGCTGACAATCAGTTAGCATTTGACTCAGACCCCAATGCTGACGTTGACTTACAGTCACTGGAGTTGCACTTTGACAAAGTATGTCAGATGGCATGTAGTTACTGCCATGCAGGTTACAGTACTACCTGGGCACAGGATATAAAGCAAAATGGTGCATACGAAAATGTAGAGTCTGACAAACAGCAACACTACAAGTATCAGAGAAAAATAGATCAACTGTTTAAGCCTACCCAGGAAAACTTATATGTAGAAGCATTTTATAAATGGTGGGACGCAGACTTACATCGGACACTTAAAGAGTTACGCATACTAGGTGGGGAACCCTTATTGAGTCCACACATATGGCGTTTTATTGAATGGTTTAAAAGCAAAGACACTAAATGTAGTCTGGAGTTTGTAACTAACCTAGGACCCAAAGTTGATGTGCCCAGGTTCCTTAATGCTGTAGACGGCAAACAGGTTGTGGTAATGACCAGTATGGAAACTGTGGGAGAACATGCTGAGTACACCAGAGACGGGGTAGATTACGAGCTTTGGTGTAAAAATGTCGAACTCTGTCTGCAGAGCAAAACGGTGTCACGTATGTCAGTGCTGTTTACCGTAAATGCCTTAAGTGTGTTTAATATGTGCGATCTTATGGCAAAGATTATACACTGGAGGTCAGTGTACGGCAAAGACAGGATAAACATGAGTATTAATATCTTACGTTATCCAGTATTTCAAAACATAACAGTTTTATCTGACACTGCAAGACAACAAGTAGCCACTACTCTGGAACAATGGTTAGAACTACACGACAACTATATTACTGACTACGAGTATCAACAACTTGAGAGACTCGTAAATTATGTTAGAGTTGTTGACGCACCCGACAATTTACAAGATGTACGCAAAGACTTTAAATCGTTCTTTACACAATATGATAAACGCAGAGGAAAAAGTTTTAAGGAAACCTTTCCTGAATTAACAGACTGGTACGGAGAGATATAATGGAAGAGAAAATACGAGAAGACTTGTTCACAGACATTAGTAGATATACATTGCAGGGCATAGAACCTACAGGTTTAGTCAGAGCAATAATTTGCAACGACTTATATCAACTAGTACTGCAAGCACAAGGTACAGATGCCTGGGCAGAAACAAAAAAAATAGTTAAGTGGTTGCAAAAAAACGGGGTAGTTGATGGTCTACGTTGTTGGGGCAGTCATTCAATAATGATTAGGTACTTGGACTTAACAAATGCACCGCTTACAGGTAACACGAAATAATAATACTAAGTGATATAGAGAACTAGCCTTCTTCGGAGGGCTTTTTCACGGTTGCAAGTCCTACAGTTTCCAACGCCTCTATCCAGGCCCAACCTATATCAAACTCCATAGCGGTACGTTCAAACTTAGCACTTGCTGGAAACTTATGGTGGTTATTGTGCAATTCTTCACCACCTATCAGTATCCCCCAAGGTATAATGTTATGACTGTTTTCTTTGGTGTTGTAGTTTCTATAACCTACGTAGTGAGCAACTCCATTAATTACTCCCGCCGCCCAGAAAGGTATCCATAACATCTGAATACCCCATATTAATATGCCCCACCAACTGAAGATGGCAACATTTGTCAGTAACAGTAATAGTATCCCTGAGTTCTTAAACCTGGTATATACGTTACGTTCTACCCAGTCATCTGGCGTACCCACACCAAACTGTTCAACCATCCGTTGGTCGTTGGCGGCATCTGTATATAACAGAGCTCCTCCAAACAACACTCTTTTAATACCATAGACCACAGGGCTGTGTGGATCGCCCTCTTTATCACTAAATGCGTGATGTTTACGGTGTACCGCTACCCATTCTTTGGTGACCATACTGGTAGTTAGCCAGAGCCAAAATCGCATAAAGTGGGTTATGTATCTATGAAATTCAACGGCTTTATGGGCTTGGCAACGATGCAAGAACAGAGTTACGCATAGGATTGTTATATGAGTTGCTACTAATGTATAGATTACCTCAGTCATGTTGTACTTATCGTTGTAAATCAATAACTTACGTGGTTATATTTTGGTTGACGTTTGGTCCGAGTGAACCTATAATATAGTTATACTGTTAATAAAGAAGAGGGGAAACAAGATGTCACAGACACTAACACAATTTGTAAATTACTGCAACGACTTTTACGGTATGGGTGGCTTATACGACATGGCCTTTACTAAAAAAGAAATAGCCCATGCAGTAGACATTTACTTTAGTCGCATGTCAGACCAAGTAAATTGGGGCGGTGGTGATACTGTAGACCGTGAACGTGTTTACGAGATTATGCGTGAAATTTATACTTTTGAATACAAAGTGGAGGTAGCGTAATGAAAAAATCAATTACTATGGAAGAACTTACGATGGCACAGGCCACGTACAAAAAACTACAATTTCTTCAAGAAGAGAATGCTGAACGTATTGAAAAACTAGAGCAACTCTTTGAGGATTTAGACTTAGGTGTGGTTGCAATTAGAATACCAGAATCAGATAGACTATCTAACGGTTGACATCTAAATCGAGTGACGCTATACTATTAAAACTAGGGAAACAGACAGGGGGAAGTAATACATGACGACATTGCTTAAAGTTGACAGGGTAGAAAAAGATTTATCAAAAGAAACGGACGCTCAGATCATGGAGCGCATTGGAGAGCGTTTTAACATCCTAACTGAAATGACCAAAGCGGTTATTACCAATGACGTTAGGGCAATGATTGTTTCCGGACCTCCAGGAGTAGGCAAGAGTTATGGCGTAGAGTCACTGCTCGAAAAAGAAAATCTGTTTGATCAGATACAAAATCGTAAACCCAAATATGAACTTGTAAAAGGCACAGCATCAGCACTAGGCTTGTATTGCACATTGTTCGAACATTCGGATCGAGGACACGTTATTGTATTTGACGATTGTGACTCAATCTTAATGGACGAGCTCAGTCTAAACATCCTTAAAGGTGCATTAGACTCTGGCAAATCTAGACGTATTAGTTGGAAAGCAGATTCACACAAACTTCGTAACGAAGGTGTGCCTAACTCGTTTACATTTAACGGTAGTGTTATCTTTATCACTAACCTTAAGTTTGATCGAGTGCGTGGTAAGATCAGACAACACTTAGAGGCGATACAATCACGTTGCCACTACTTGGATCTTACACTTGATACTGACCGTGAGAAGATGCTACGTATTAAACAGATTGCCAAAACTGGTGAATTATTCGAGCGTTATCACTTTACAAAGGAGCTCGAATCAACTATACTAAGTTTTATGGATGATAACAAAGATAGTTTACGTGAACTTAGTTTAAGGATGGCAATTAAGATTGCGGATCTTGTTAAAATTAATCCAAATACCTGGCAGAAACTTGCAAGGTGTACAGTAATGAGGTAATAGCAGTTTTCCCATGTTCGCCCATCTCCCTCAAATATGCTCCCTTGGGCGAACATTTTCGAATCCCCCGGCCCCCTCGCTGGGGGGTTCACCCTTTTAAAGTATCGGTCGGCATGAAAACATTTAACTATGTAGAAGACTATATTATTGAATTGTATGAAGGCAGTTATAGGTTTAATGCTAATAGTCAAGACATCGACTATCGTCTAGCCAGTTACGACATTAGAATAGTTCAAAGCATTCACAACCAGGTAACTTTCCAGAGCGTAGCACTGACAGATAAACAAGCAGAGCTCTGCGTTAAATTAGTAGAAAAATACACACGCCAATTTAAACGGGCAGGCATTGACAACTTTGCAATGCTAGAGTCAAGTACTCGGAAGTTTAAACTTGGCATACGCAAGGTTAATAGGGATTATAAGATCCATATCAAAGACGACCTGATACATGCTACGTTTCCCTATAACCTAAGGCTTATTTCAGAAATAAGAAAGCGTTCAGAAAAGTCTGGGGGTGTTAGAGCCATTTGGAGTCGAACTGACAAAGTCTGGAAGTTTGGGTTTACAGAACCTAATGTAAAGTTTACTATTAGTTTTGGTCAAGATTATGATTTTGATATAGATCCTAAATTGTTAGAGATAGCCGGTAAGCTAGCCAAGCAGGACTGGGAACACTATAATATCAAACTTGTGGAACATGATGGCAAGTACACTATACAAAACTGTCCAGTCAGTCTAAGCGAGTACGTTGACAAACACGCAGGCACTGATCTATTGAGTTTGGTAGACTACAGTGGTATCTGTGCCTACCAGGTTGACAATAACATTGCCAATCAGATTAAACAGGCTCATACTGAAACAGTAAGTGCATGTCTATTAGGCAAGCATATCTGGTTAGATCCAAAGAAACATTCGTTTAACGATATTATAAAGTATGCAGAGTTAACCGATAGATTTCCAGTAACTGTATACGACACACTAGGAAATTTTGGACCTTTCCTAAATCAAAATATAGAAAAAACAGACAGTAACTTTAAATATCTATATAGTCGCTTTTTAAATTTGTCTGAACGTGTTGGTCCTATATACCATCATGACACGGTACTACCTGATAACTGGCCGTACAAAAACGCAGATCCTAAAACTGCTAGAATAAAAATTTATTCATCAGCATCAAAGGATATGTTTATTGACGACATACCTTTATTAGTATGTAGCCAAAATTTTAATTATGGAAGTTTGCGCATACAGATGCTTGCAAAATCTGAAAAAATAGTGTATCATTGTGTTAAATTATGACAACAGCCATACTACATATCAAGGACGAAGTTAATTGCAAGATCGAAGGATTAGATTTAACAACTAGAAAAAACCTAGTAAACAAATTTAAATTTGAGATCCCCTATGCACGTTACTTACCAGCAGTCAGACTAGGTCGCTGGGATGGTAAGATCAGTTTCTTTCAGCTGAGTGGTAGCACCTTTGTAAACTTATTGCCAGAGATTATTCCTGAACTGGAATCTGCAGGTTACGATCTAGAACTAAATGACCTGCGTGAATACAATACTAATTTTGATTTTGAGGAAGTTACTGAGGACAGTTATGCAAATATATCCTGGCCCAAGAGACATCCTGCAGAAGGTCAACCAATTAAATTACGTGACTATCAGGTTGACACTATCAATAACTTTTTGCGCAACCCGCAATGCTTACAAGAGATAGCAACTGGTGCAGGTAAGACACTAATGACTGCTGTGCTCAGTAGTAAGTGCGAACAGTACGGCAGAACAGTAGTTATTGTGCCTAATAAGAGTCTAGTAACACAAACAGAAGAAGACTATGTTAACATGGGCATGGATGTTGGCGTGTTTTACGGTGATCGCAAGGAGTATACCAAGACGCATACTATATGCACCTGGCAGAGTCTAAACAGTCTGCTAAAGCGAACTAAAAACCAAGAAGCAGATATCGGTATAGGCGAGTTCTTGGAAGGTGTCGTTGGTGTTATTGTTGATGAAGTACACGGTGCTAAAGCAGACGCACTTAGAACATTACTAACAGGTGTAATGAGTCATGTACCAATACGTTGGGGGCTAACAGGCACTATACCCAAAGAAGATTTTGAGTTTATGAGTATACGATGTAGTTTAGGTGATGTTATTAATCGTATCAGCGCAAGCGAGTTACAGGACAAAGGAGTACTGGCTAATTGTAATGTAAATATATTACAGTTAGTTGAACATACAGAATATTCAAATTATCAAAGCGAACAGAAGTACTTGTTAGATAATACAGAAAGACTGGACTATATTGCAAGTGTAATCGAAAATATAAGACTAAGCGGTAACACACTTATACTAGTAGATAGAATTTCAGCTGGCACACGACTGTCAGAAAAGATTAAAGACGCAGTGTTTGTGCAAGGGGCAACTAAGTCGGCAGACCGCAAAGAGCAGTATGATGAAGTTGCCACCACCACTGATAAAGTTATTGTGGCAACGTATGGCGTTGCTGGTGTTGGCATTAACATTCCCCGTATTTTTAATCTGGTTCTCATTGAGCCTGGTAAAAGTTTTGTACGGGTTATCCAGTCTATTGGTAGGGGTATTCGTAAAGCCCAAGACAAAGACTTTGTACAGATATGGGACGTAACTTCAACATGTAAATTTAGTAAAAGACATTTAACAAAACGGAAGCAGTTCTATAAAGATGCTAATTATCCGTTTCAGATAGAGAAGATTACATGGCAATGAAAAAATTAGCAGTATGTGGGTGTAGTTTTTCAGCACCCAGTAACGACCCTAAACTCAAAGGAACAAGTTGGGGAGAGCAACTGGCAGATATGTTAGGCTGGGATCTATTGCATTATGCACGTCAGGGTGTTAGTAATGGCGGCATACGTGTAATGATAGACCAGTGTATTAAAGACAAAGTAGACTTTGCAGTAATAGCGCCAACGTTTCATGACAGAATGGAGATACCTGCCACAGCGGCTCCTTTTGATTGGAACAAGTCAACAGATGGTTGGAACCCACTAATACAACAGCACTTGCAAGACGTCGATATTAAAAACGGTTACCAAGAAGACTTGGGTGTACAGAATATTAATTACGGCAGTAACAACTACACACTGATTAGTGAAACAATCTACACACTGGCAGAAAACTTTGATCATCCTTATCGTAGTCAGAAACTAGATAAAATGACAGCCAGTGCAGTTAAACAGTATATTAACTTCATGTACGACAGCAATTGGAAACTTCAACAAGATCGCTGGATCATACGTGATGGCATCATGCAGTTACACTATCACAAGATACCTTTCTTACTGGTAGCCTGTAACATATGGACAAGCGACATGGTGAGAGATCACTTTCCAGATGCAATACCTGATCATTGTTTAACATTAGATTACAAAGATACTCCTGCATACTCAACCAATGAGTGGCCTTTTGAGGGGGAGGACCCAGGCTATCACGGTGCAGTAGAAAGCCAAACTTACCTAGCAAAAAGATACAAGGAAATTATTGAATGTCATTCATAAATCACAAAGAAGAATCATCAGACATTAGTTGGTTTGAGGATGATGGCACAAATATCGGCATGCTTAATGACAATGGTCGTAATAGATTCTACGACCAGGCATTAAAAAGCATTTGCCAGAATAAAACGGTTGTTGACATTGGTGCAGGCACGGGATACTTAACAGCATTAGCAATCAAGCACGGCGCAAAACATGTCACAGCAGTAGAAGCCAGTAGTAAACGTTGTGCATTCCTTAAAAACATGATAGAGAAACTGGGGTACCAAGACCGAGTTACCATTGTAAACAAAAATTATTTTGACACAGACTTACACAGCGACATAGTCGTAAGTGAAACAATAGGTGCGCATATCTATAATGAAAACTGGTTGCGACTTGCTGACCATGCAAGAATTCGTTGTCAATATATGATACCAGAGAAGTTTTCAATTAACATTGACTTGTACGAAAATCATCCTATCTGGACTACATGTATGCAGGAAAGCATGGCATTTAACTACAATGAGAACAATCATCCTGAGTTTGCAGATGTTCTGAATAAAGAGATGCAATTAGAAGACCGTGGAGAACAGGCAAATACCATACCTAATCTATTTTCACACCTACACAACTTTGAGGACATAAGATTAAACAAGATCTGGCAGAGTGCCCCAATAGTTATAGACCACATGGAGTCAATGGTTGTTCCTGAAATAATTATACCTAGACATGTATTTTCTGCGTTAGGTCAAAAACTACAAAGGCTAGGTCCCAATGATTGGGTATTTTTAAATATAAACTGGCATGCAACATTCCAAACAACAAGTATGTGGGTGTCAGATACTATTTGGCAAAATGTGTGTAAGTGTATAGCAATACCTAAATCTGATTTACGTATTTATTTTAGCGAACAAAAAAACAAATGGATGTTTCAAAAATTACAGGATTAGTTATAGTAGCACACCCAGATGACTGTGCTATACTTGCTGGAGGATTTATACAACGATATAAATCCAAGATCAACTTTGATATATGCTATCTAACATATCGACACCAGGACAGCAGAGCTCGGGAACTTGCCAAATTTTGGTTAGCAAGAAATATCGATACACAGTTTTTAGGCTATGTAGATGACTACCGTGACATGGAACACGGTATAAGTTTTGATACTGCACAGGCAGAATTAGATATAATAAGAGTAGTTAAGAAGACACAGGCAGAATTAGATATAATAAGAAAGAAGAACTATGACCTAGTAGTTACGCATGCCAAGGACGGAGACTATGGACACATACACCACAAGTTTGTACATGAGTGTGTAACAAAGATTGATGTACCCAAGGTTTACTTTGCTAACACAGAAGTGTATAATAATAAAATAGTGGAAAAGTCATGGTATACTCTTGATGAGTTACCTCTACATAGTGCTGTTATAAAAGACGAGTGGAGTTATCTAACAGGCGAATACTACTATAACATAACAGAGGACGCACACCAAATAATATATGAGAATACTAACACTCAATGACTGACAACACAAAAACAAGCAGTGAAGAAGACTTTGACTGGTTCAGTAACAATGGTATTTTTATGCCAATGATCAACGACACTGGTAGGAACATTGCATATAAAAAAGCAATTGAGAAAATAGCGCCTGGCAGTATCATGTGTGACATAGGCACAGGTACAGGATTGTTAAGTATATTAGCCGCCAAAGCTGGAGCCAAAAAAGTCTACAGTATCGAAATGGACAAGGGCAGGGCTGAGTTTGCAATAAAAATAATTCAAAAACTTGGTCTTGACGATACTATACAAGTCATTAACAAAAATTTTTACAATTGCGACAGAAATGATATCCCAGACGATGTGGATTATTTTGTTTCTGAAACAATTGGATCACAAATATTCGACGAAGAAATAATACAAATAGCCAACAAGTCAAAAGAGTAATGTAGAACATACCATATGGGGTAGTCCTGCAAAAACAATTTTAGCCAGAGTAAGAAACACAAACGCCGATATAAAAATATGGTACGATCATAAAATAGAAAACTGGAGACTGAATTACTAATGCGAATTTTAACACTTGAGAATAAATCTTTTGAAATGAACGCAATACCTGATGACGTAGGTGATTTGCGTTTCTGCGTACTAGACAACTCAGATGCCAAGGATCCAGATTATTTCTTTATCCCATTAATCTTTATGGAATCATTTAATAGTCCTGCACTTGTGTTAAACATTGGCAATAATATTATCAAGATGCCGGTAGACTGGCAAATTCTAATTGGTGAGCCTGATTTAGGTGACCTAGAAGTACTTCCTCTCACAAGTGTTAATGACAGAGGGTTTAGTGCGTTTGCGTTTAATCCTCGTAGCAGTTATCGACCTGAGTTTTACCCAATAGAAATAGTTGACATATACCAAGATGTAAAGTGGTACTTTCCTAAACTTAAACCTGGACAGCTATTGGCAGTGCCACTGACTAAGGGCGATAAACCACTGTGTGCATATTTCGTTAAAGATATAAGCAGACAAAGTGAAGTTGTAGATTACAGCAAAGTATGGTAGATAAGTTATCAATTAAAAACGAAATGGCCATGGTTGATGGCAAGGTGCGTGATTTCTACGACGACCTTACTGAAGATGAACGTAAGAAGTTTAGTCCTTATGTACTAATGAAGTTTTCAGCAAACGTGTCTGGCAACCTGGACCTTGCTGAGTATTACTTGCGTAGGTGCAATGACACAACAAATAAAGACTTCTTTAACATTAACAAACACCCCAAACTTCAGTGGTTATGCACAACAACCATAAGTCCTAAGATGGGAAACACATACCATTATTGGTTAACAACTCCTAAGAACGGCAGTACCAGTAACAAGGAGCGCAAGTTCTTGCAACAGATATACCCCAATGCCAAGGAAGATGAGTTGGAGTTATTGGTGAAAATTAACACCAAAGCCGACCTTAAGGAACACGCTCGACAACTAGGTTGGTCTGACAAAGAGATTAAAGATGCCTTTAAATAAATTTCTTGGCTACAACACAAGTCACACTGTGATTAATGGTGAACATTTTTATCAGATAAAAGACTTCCTTGATGACAGTACTCAACTGCAAATGGTTGCAGATATTGATCGCTTTAAAAGAGAACATCAGGGAATTCATCCACATGTAGCTGGAAACTCAGTAACTGATATGCATACTCGTGAACAGTTTCAAACTACATTGTGGCGGACATTTTACGATACTATTGTTAAGATTGTGTCAGAAATTGAGGGGCAGGAGTTGCACATAATTAACGCATGGTCAGCAACAGCACATGCAAACAATGTCGATGACTCCCACTGGCATCAACACTTAACTGCTTATTCATTGGTGTACTATCTACGTAATTTTGATCCTGCTCATGGCACACACTGGAAACCAGCTGACGATGAGGAGTTTATGATATTTGGTTATGAGAACAGCATATCATTTTTTACTGCCAACTGGTCACATGATGGCGTAATGCCTCGCTGGAGACGAGAGCAGTATCTAACTGAACATCCAAGGCATGTACTAGCGGCAGAGATAGCCTGGGGGCCTGGATGATATCACATGTTGTAGCCAACGGGTGCAGTTACATGGACACGTATACTAGAGGCCGAGGTCATGACGACCTAGCATTAAATCTGCAAATGCAAAGTGAAGACATCAGTATTACAGGCAGTGCGAACAGTAGAATTATAAGAACAACACTCAAACATAGTTACGAGTCAGAATACAAGTCACTGTATGTTATTGGACTTACCTTTATCAGCAGAGAAGAATTACCTATTTGCCGTTACGATGAGTACTCTTTTCCTAAGGAACAAGACATATGGGAAGGGGCGTGGTCTAATCCACAAAATCAACAATTTGGTAAGAATAGATGGATACCCCAATGGACTGATGCTGATACAAAACAATGGAAACTGTTTAGAGAAAAGTACGAAGTAGGCACCATGGTGGATAGACTAGAAAACCTTATGTACCAAATGTTGTCATTGATTGATAGTTTGACACAACGTGGACATAGCTGTATAATATATCAACAAGCAGACCATTGGTGGGACGGTATGTTGCCTGAAGAGTTCAACAGGATACGGCTATTAGCAGGACATAAAAATATCATAGGTGATTTTAAGTGGTGTGCAATACGAGAACAACACCGAGCAGGAGTGGCATGTGTGCCTGGCGAAGAACACATTGAGGCTGAAATTCGACACAGACAACCTGGCGAACACAAGTGGTTGAATGATTATTTGGAAACGCATATAAGAAAACATGAGTTACACCTGTAAGTATTGTACCAAGAGCTATCGCAAGGAATCAACACTTGCGGTACATCTTTGCGAGCCCAAACGTAGAGTACAACAAGAGTCTGAAACAGGTGTGCAGTTTGGACTCAGGGCATATAAGCGTTTTTATGAGATAACTCAAGGGTCAGCACGTACTAAAGACTACGAGGACTTTGCTAAGAGCCCATACTATATTGCATTTGTAAAGTTTGGACGTTATTGTGTAGACATACGTGCCATAAACTTTGTGAACTTTTGTGAATGGTTACTGAAAAACAATAAAAAGATTGACCACTGGACAAAAGACAAGTTGTACCAAGAATGGATGTTGCCCTACATAAAACGTGAACAGTCACAAGACGCACTTGAACGTGGTGTTAAAGAAATGTTGGACTATTGCGAGGAACATCCTGAACTTAAGAATGGTATTACGGATTACTTTAGATATGCTAACAGCAATCGTATATGTCATCACATCAGCACAGGCAGAGTAAGCGCATGGCTAGTGTTTAATAGCGACAGCGGACGAGAGTTTTTAGATACATTGAATGAAGAACAACTTGCTATTGTGTATCCTTACATTGACCCAGAGTACTGGCAACGTAGGTTTATAGATTTTGTAGCAGACACAGAGTGGGTTACACAGGCACTTAAGGACATTAGGCTATGAAGTTTCAAGCAGATATTGACATAGACTTTGGTGCCAGAGATCGAATACTCGAACACATTAAACATATTCCTGCCAGCATATATCGCAATGAAGAGTTTGTGCCGCATAACACAGGCGTGTATGTAAATAATATACCACAACACCCAATAACTAAGTTAGCAAGCATTGACCATAAAGAAGCAGAACAGCGTGGTTATGTTAAACTAGACTTTCTAAATGTTAGTGTGTATCAGCAGATTCAGTCAGAAGAAGAGCTTGATGTGTTAATGGCCACAGAGCCTCCCTGGGCTAGATTACAAGACCCAGAGTTTGTAAAGAACATCATACATATCAGCAACCATTATGATATTGTTCAAAAACTAAAACCTCAGACTGTTGATGAGATGGCGGCTGTACTAGCAATCATACGTCCCAGTAAACGGTATTTGTTAAACAAAGACTGGGCGACTATTAATCAGGAAGTATGGACTACACCCAGAGATGGCAGTTACTACTTCAAGAAAAGTCATGCAACTAGTTATGCATATCTTGTAATAGTGCATATGAACTTGTTAAATATGATATGAAAATCTATATTGATCACGTAGCTGAGTGTATGCAAGATTTTGTTGAGTATACTCTAAACACTGTTTTTGTTACCGGAAATTTTAGTATCACTTTGGCGCAGACGAGGTCAATGCAAGAACGTATCTTTTCAGTTAACAATGCCACACTAAACAATCTGGATGGTGATAACAGAATCTATATCGAGTTTACTCAGGAAGACCTTTTACATATATCACAGATATCGTTAAATCTGCCTAAAAGAATAAGATTAGGATCGGAAGGGGATCTGTCTGTAGATACAATCAGTAAGTTATCCAACAATTATTATCAACAAGCTCTAGACGATATTATAAAACTAACTGACGTTATACCAGACTTCTACAATGAAGTAAAAGGATCTGATTGGCCCAATATTAAGACTATTACAGAATTTTACGAACTACCAGTTCACATTGTTGACGAATGTGCTAAACAATTTGGGTTCTCTCCTAAGTTGTTAACCAAGGAATATCCCGACGCCAGTGGACCTCTACTGCGTAAGTACTTTACTAACTGGTTCTCCGGAGTTAACCCATTTATGCAAAAACAAGATGAGGTTGTGTACACAAGCAATCAAAACGTTTACAAGTTACCGTTTTTAGATATCTTTAATACTGATAACATGTTGCAACACATAGATGATATTGCAAAACAGTTTGGGTTAACATTGGTGGATAAGAAAGAACTGTCTAGGAATCTCAAGGATTCACGACACTTTCACGAAACTTTTGTGAAAAGACAGCAGTGTGTGGGATTAAAGAAAGAGGTAGACGACATATTAGAACAGTCTAGGGGTGTGCGTATTGATTTAACAATAATGCAGGAATCTTACTTAAATGCAAAATTAGGAGGAGTACTGACAGATTTGCCCCGTATAGACAACACATCTATAATTTTTGATGCTATTGGGTAGGTTTTCGTACTAGTGTTATTGCCCTACGTTTTGTTCGTTTTAAACTTAGGTTTTTAAGACTCAACTGAGGACCATACTTAATAACAACGTCTTTGCTGTTAAACGTTTTAAGGAATACCTTAAATACTTTCCAGTCGTTTTTTAAAAACACATTAATAGGCATTAATCTATTAGATTCCCACCACCAGGAATCTGCCAGTTCTAAGAATTGTAGACGTTCTTCAGGGGACTTTAACGCAGAATAATCATATAGCGTGGTAATAATTTCATCGTAATTTTGTATTATGCCGATGTAATCGTTGCCTCCATAGACAACATAACTCAAAAAAGGATATTTGTCTAAGAGTTGATGGAATTTGTTGTCTGTCACAATAAATACAATATGCAATTCATTACTCAATATTTATATAGGCAAAAGATACCTTGCCAAATAGTAGAACTTTTGGACACCAACAGAAGGACAGTCAGTGTGTATAATAGAGACATAAAAGCCTACCGTGGGGTAGCAAATAAATTCTTAATCGAAATTAAAAACCAAGATCAGAAACCCATTAATATCAGCGATCGTACAATTAAGTTAAATGTGCTAAATCCAGAGACTAATTCGGTTTATAGCACAACCACTGCCATTATTCATAGTGCCAGTAAAGGTCAGGCACTAGTGACACTAGATGACAATAACTTACTGGACTTACCTGCTACCTATTACAATTACACCGTGGCAGTAACAAGTGGTGAGGGTAATGACGAGATTGCATATGCTGACGACAACTATGGGGTGCGTGGCACACTGCAAGTATTAGATGGTCACTATCCAACGTTTACAGCCTCAACTGAGCTCACTGTTAATGCTGATAGTAATGTAACAAGTTATGTTATCAGTGACAAGAGTTCCAACCAGGGTAGTAAGTTGCATACTGCGGCATTTTACCTAAGCAACTATACAGGTAATATCCTTATTGAAGGCACACTGGACGATACTCCAAACTACGCTAGTGCAAATTACTTTACCGTACAGACAAAAACATATGCCAGTGCAACAGGTACGTACTATGCAACCTGGACAGGTAACTATAGAGCTGTAAGGTTCACTCAAGTAAAAACTTCAGGGAGTATAACCAAAATACTATATCGTGGCTAAACGTATAGTATGTTTTGGCGACAGTTGGACTTACGGATCAGATTTAGTTGATCCTGCACTTGTTCCTAAATTAGAAAGTGAAGGTTACGGCGTTGACGACGCTGAATACAAATACTTTCACGAAAATCTTCCTTACAGAGAAGAACATAGATATTCCAGTCTACTCGAAAAAGCATTAGGTACTCCTGTTTTAAATTTATCTAAACCTGCCGATAGTTTAATAGGTATGCGTGTTAAATTTATAGAATGGGTGCACCAGCAACCCAAAGATTGTTCAGACAGTCTAATAATATTTGCCACAACCTCACATGAGAGATACAGTTTTTACTCAGCAAAGGACAAGCAATGGCTAAGCAGTGGCTACTTGCAATACGGTGATCAGCACCAGCCTTTAGTTGAACACTGGAAAAGACATTTGGTGCATAGCAGTGGTCCAGAACTGCATGATTATACGTTATTGGATTTTGTTATGTCATCAAGAGCACTTTGTAAAGAACGTAATATGAAATGGGTGTATGCTCCTGTTTTTCCAAAACGCACTCAAGGCAACATCGACGACAAGTTTGTTACAGAATGGAGTATGATGGATGTATGCACACACCGAGCAATGGAAGGACATAAAGTCTGGGCATGGGGAGAACATCCCAACGAGCTTGGTCACCAATTTATAGCAAAATACTTGATAAGTTTTATGAAAGAGTGTAAACTTATATAGTGAATATTATACAGCAAACAGTCTTAGATAAATTGCCCTCAAAACGCAAGACAGCACCAAGTGGCTGGACTAGCTTTAATGCACAGTGCTGTACACATTTAGGCCATAGTCAAGACACCAGAGGTAGGGGCGGTATTATAACTGCACCAGACGGTTCGATATCCTACCACTGTTTTAACTGTAATTTTAAAAGCACCTGGCGTCCAGGGTGGCATTTTAACTTCAAGTTTCGTAGACTGTTATCCTGGTTTGGGGTAGCACAGAATGATGTACAACGTTTGGTGTTTGAAGCCATGCGTATCAGAGAAGAGCTTGTTGATGTTGTTGAAGAGATTGACAAACAGCAGGAAAAAATAGAGTTCGACCCAAGGCCACTGCCTGAAGAAAGTGCAGATATTAGACAAGTTGCCACAATGATGGCATTAGATCCCAATTACGAAATAACTCAGAACTTCAGAGATGTTGTCGGCTATGCAGTTGAGCGAAAGATTAACACACAACGCTATCCTATATTTTATAGCACCAGCAGTAATGTTAATATGGATAGGCGAGTTATTATACCGTTTACCTGGCAGGACAAGATAATAGGATATACTGCAAGAGCAATGGATCCCAGCATAAAGCCCAAGTACTTTAACAGTTATGATAGCAATTATGTATTCAATACAGATGCACAAACCAAGGACACCAAGTTTGTTATTGTGTGTGAAGGTCCTTTTGATGCAATGGCAGTTGATGGAGTTGCTATATTAAGTAATAACATAAACGACACACAGGCTGAAATAATTGATAGGTTGGGTAAACGAGTAATTGTGGTACCAGACTTTGATCGAGCAGGACAGCGTATGATACAAGACGCAATAGAATATGACTGGGAAGTTAGTTTCCCTACATGGTCAGAAACCTGTAAAGATGTTGGAGAAGCGGTACAACGATATGGTAAATTATTTGTAGTAAAAAACATCTTAGATAACGCACAGGCAAGTAAACTAAAGATTAATTTAATGCGTAAAGCAATAAAATAATGGACCCAAAACAAAAGTTTTTTCTTTTTAAACAGTCACGCAATTTTTGTGCGGTGCCCTGGAACCACTTCAAAGTTGAAATGGATGGCACAGTAAAAACCTGCGTACATGGTATGGATACGTTGGGCAACTTATCCACCGACAACATTGATAGCATTTTACATAGCCCTGTAGTAAAGGATATAAGACAAACTCTGTATCAGGATAAGCCGCATAAAAATTGCACACATTGCACCAGACACGAGGACGAAAGTGATCACAAGTACCTAAGAGATCTTTACAATCCCATGTTTAAGTTTGAGGACATAGATTACAGTGACGATTCTGCATTCCAACTAAGAGCAGTTGATCTACATTGGAGTTCTACCTGTAACTTAAAGTGTATTACGTGTTGGGCAAATCAGAGTAGCAGTATTGCACAGGAACAGGGCAAACCAGTCTTACATACACCCAATGACCAAGCAGACAAGATAATAGACATAATTGTCGACAACCAGCACAACCTTAAAGAAATATACCTGAGTGGCGGTGAGCCTACCCTCATTAAGCATAATCAAAGACTGTTAAAGCGTTTGGACAAGAATATAGATTGTCAGTTTAGAATTAACACTAACATGATGTTCGAACAAGACAATGCCATAATAAACGAAATATTAAAGTTTAAAAATGTATTGTTTACAATAAGTGCTGACTCTACAGCAGATAGGTTTAATTATATTAGACGTGGGGCAGACTGGCAGAAGTTCCTAACAAATCTAACATGGTTACAGCAGAGTCACGCTAAGTTTAGGTTAAACAGTGTGTTCTTCATAGCAAGTGCGTTGTATCTGACAGACTGTCAGAAGTTTTTCCACAATAATTTTGGTATAACAGATTTTACAATTAACCAAGTCCTCATGGACCATACTGTTATTAAGTGTCGCAACCTATCACACTCCCTTAAAGAAGATTGTAAAACTAAAATACTTGCACATAAACAGGAGTTTGCTGATAATGCAAACTTATGTAATGAGTTAGATGCTTGCCTACAAGAATTAAATTGTGATAAGGCAGATGACTATACATCTTTCTTTACACAGTTTCCAGGCAACTGGCAAGAGGTATTTCCTGAACTATGAACATTTTGCTAGTAGGTTGTGGTAAAAAGTTTGGTAGAACTATATTAGATAGTTTAGTGCAACGTGGACATAGTGTACACAGTATTAGCAGTGTGGACGTAGATGGTGTTAATAATATATTATTAGACTGGGATACTCTTAATCCTGCTGTAATAGAACGACAGTTACAACAGTTGCCCAGAATAGATTTTGTATTTTTTAACCACAATGGAAGTGCATTAAGTACTCAGAGCTTTGGCAAACTAAGCACACTGGAGTTATGGAAGTTGGGTAAGCGATGGAATCAGCAATACTACAATAGTGTTATATTTCCATTTCATCTTATACAGTCAATTACGTTAGATTTAAATGCAGTAGTAGCCTGGATGACAAGTTCTTATGTTTACAACCATGCAGATATCACACATAATGACTACATAGGGAATAAGTATCAGAGCTACCTTATAATGAAACAGTTTGGCAACACTGATCGAGCATGTTTTTGCGGCGTAAATCCTGACAGTCTTTATGATGCCAGTGTACAACCAGGTGAGTTTATTGAGGGCATGTACAAGTTAGATAGGCACGAGTTAAACGGTTCTGTCATCGGTTTTGACTACACAAAAGATACACATTTTAACAAATTTAATGTATAATAATTAATATGAAGAATTACAGTGCAGATTTACAAAAACTATTTTTAGAAATGATGATGGCAGACGCTCAAATGTTTGTGCGTGTTGGAAACATCTTTAACCCTGCTAACTTTGATAGAAGTCTACAGGACACAGCCAGGTTTATACAAGAGTACACAGACAAACACAAGTCTCTGCCTAATAAAGATCAGGTAAAAGCAACATCTGGTGTAGAGCTTAAAGACGTTGGTGAAGTGCAGGAAGCACAACATGACTGGTTTCTAGAAGAATTTGAAGGATTTAGTCGCAGACAAGAACTTGAACGTGCCATACTGAAGGCGGCTGACTACTTGGAAAAAGGTGACTATGATCCTGTTGAGAAATTAATTAAAGACGCAGTACAAATTAGTTTAACAAAAGATCTAGGCATAGACTATTTTGAGGATCCTAAGGCTAGACTTAGTTTACTAAGGGACAACAACGGACAAGTAAGTACAGGCTGGCCCACACTGGATAAGAAACTGTTTGGTGGCTTTAACAAAGGCGAGTTAAACATCTTTGCTGGTGGCAGTGGTAGTGGTAAGAGTTTGTTTATGCAAAACCTTGCTATTAACTGGATTATACAAGGACTTAACGGGGTATTCCTAACACTAGAACTTAGTGAAGGCTTGTGTGCTATGCGTATAGACAGCATGTTGTCTAATGTCAGCACACGTGAAATATTTAAAGAGATCGATACTGTGGAGATGAAGATCAAAATGGTTGGTAAGAAGTCAGGTAGCCTACGCATCAAGTACATGCCGGCACAGAGCAACGTTAATCAAATTAGAGCGTACTTGAAAGAACTGGAAGTACAGACAGGACAAAAAGCAGACTTTATCATGGTAGACTATTTGGACTTGGTTATGCCAGTTAGTGCAAAGGTAAGTCCAAGTGACTTGTTTGTTAAAGACAAGTATGTGAGTGAAGAACTACGTAATCTAGCAAAAGAATTTAACATACTGATGGTAACCGCATCACAATTAAATCGCAGTGCGGTTGAAGAAATAGAATTTGATCATAGCCACATATCTGGTGGGTTAAGCAAAATAAATACTGCTGACAACGTGTTTGGTATATTTACGTCAAGAGCAATGCGTGAACGTGGACGATATCAGATACAGTTAATGAAGACTCGTAGTTCTAGTGGTGTTGGACAAAAGATTGATTTAGAGTACAACATGGAGACGCTGAGAATTATCGACGCAGGTGAAGAAGAGCAGACTAACCAACGACAATCGGGTATTATGAATCAAATAAAAACAAAATCATCAACAACTACAGAAGCACCCAAGGTCACAGCTCAAGTCGATAGTTCTAAGCTCAAGTCTATGTTGGCTGGGCTGAGGAAAGTTGAATAACGATAGTTTTGAGATAATATATAGAGAATTAGTGATATTTGAATCTCCAGATGGCGGACAAACGGTCTACGAACGTAGTCCAGGTCAAATTGCACGTACTCTTGTGGGTAGACGAGACACAATACCATCATGGTATATAGATGTACGAGGGTTTAATCAGCTAATGCACGAGGCAAAGGATAATGTTACCTTACAGGATGCTCTATTGCAATTAAAAACATTGTGGGAATTAACAAAGAAAGACGACAGTTAATGCATTTATTAGAAAACTTTAATTACATTCAAAGAACAGCAAAACATGCCGCTGAATCGATCGCAAACAGAACTCGTATTGCATCGTGGGCATGGCGTATAGAAAACGTGTTGCCAGATGATATTATAGTTGACATAAGAGACTTTATGGCGGCAAATCAGAAGTGGGAGACTGAGCAATTAGAATTTGATATACCAAGACGTGCAGTACACTGGGATCAGGTATCAACTAGTCCATATAGACGTATGCATTATGCTTTTCAACAACTAAGCCCAGTAATATCGGAAGCAATAGGACACCAGGTAGACTTTCAACATTGTAACATGTGGGAGGATGGTACAGAATATATAATTCCACCACATGTAGACAATGATAGTATTAGGGTAGCCATACAAGTTTATCTTAACGATGCAGATGAGGATTGTGGTACTTCAATATATTCTAGTCAAAACACAGAAATATATAAGTTTCCTTTCATTTCGAACACAGGATACATCATGCACAATACTCCAACTAGTTGGCACGGTATGATGACGCCAGGAAATGTTAGGCGTAGTTTATACGCAAACTATCGATAAAAGTATAGTTAGACAAGTACTCTTTCTCAAAAATCTTTTTATCACAATCACTGGGAAAACTTAGTTGCCCAACCTGAATAGACCCCAATGCAAATTTAGGCGCAGTATACCCTAACTTTATAAACTTTTCTTTATGCTTGTGGTAATAATTTAACACATTGCGTTCTAACTCCGCATACTCTTCCTCAGTGTGATGAGTAAACTTTGCGTTAAAGTCGCTTTTGAAATATTGTTGAGGTATAAATGCTTCGTCACCGATATGCTGATCATCGTCCCTATACATATCAACCAATGTCTTGCCTATTTCGCAATAGTTTATATACAATCCTCCCCATTGTTCCTGCAGACTAAAGTGTTCGTAATCTTCTGGGGCAAACGGTATCCGTGGTCTCTGATCACTGCTAAACGTACACACAAACCTTGCGTACCCGCTACTGCTCTCTAGTCTATGTATGTATATGTTAAGTTGTCCTAGTGCATGTTGTACAGCCTTGGGTGCCTTAGAGTACCAGTCACTGCTGTCTTGAGCATCATAGAGCCCATGATAGCGTTCAAATATATTATGTAAGTAGTTGAGGTCGTCCTGTGTGTAATTGTAGTTAATATAACGTTCGCATACAGGCTTATATGCGTTTATTGTGTCCACAAACCCATTTATTGTGTCCACACAGTATTCCAGTGTATACTTAGATCCAGTAAAGCCATAGAGTCTCTCAGGGTCGTCTAAATGGGTACCCAAATCTAGTGTTTTTTGCAATTCGGACAACCATTTACTTGCTATTTCGGTGCGAAATATGCTATAATAGAGTGTATATTGAGAACCATGTATATTGGATAGTGTTATTTCTAATCTTGTCATAATGTTTATAGATACTATAAATATACTTAATCCTGGAGCGTGTAGTGCAAAAGAAAACAAGAAGCCTATTAGATGAATTAGATATCTTTGTTTCACAAAGAGATAATAATGTTCTAATAGAGAACAGAGCCCACAATGTTATTCTAAGTGCGATAAACTTGCTACAGCACATAAAAGAAACTTATGACTCAGAGACTGCCGCAAACTTAGAAAAACGTTTGCTAAACAGCATACGCACCGGGGAACCAGAAAAGTTTACCAGGGGTATAAGGAGAGCCAAACGTGAAGGTTAACGAGGTTGTTACAGAAGGCTGGAAAGATCTAGCATCACAGTTTGCTGGCGGACTTGCTGGAAAATCCGCTGACACTGTTAATTATGAAAAACAGAAAGCAGGAACAGAAAATGCAGAAAAAGAAAGAATACAAAAAGCGGCTAGAGAAAAAGGCATGTCAGTGCCACAATACCTAGATTGGCTTAAAAAACAAGCAACAGCACAGGGTAGTAGTATTAGTCTTGACACTAATATTTCTGCCGCAAAAAAGGCGCATTAATGAAAGTTAAAGAATTATTTGAGGCAGGGTTGTGGGCACAAATCGCAGGTGGTTTGGCAGGCAAAAGTGCTGGGCAAATTGATCGTGAAGAGCGATCCTATACAAAACAACAAAAAGCAAACCAAACTGCACAACAGTCAGTAACTAATACGCCTGTACAACAAAAAGCAAACCAAACTGCACAACAGTCTCCTGCACAACTTAATGCAAATTTAGATGCTAAAATAGCGTATGCAAAGTCTAGAGGCTGGATTGGATCGAGGCCTACTAATCAGGATAAAGCATATCTTGACAGTGTGGATGTTGATATAGATCCAAACAGATTTAACAACGTTGATCCTAAAACATTTTTTATACCACACCAACCTCTTCATGTAAAATCCGCCCTGGACGAATTTTCTGTATCAACAGTTGAACTTAACAGGGCGTTGGGATTTAAGCATCAAGAAGAATTTAAAGGATACTCTACTATAACACTTACACCAGCAGGTTGGTACTCTGTAAACAGACAAGCATATATTAACCCTAACAGTAAAGCACAGACTGTGATTGACATGTTCTATAATAGAAGCAAGGGCGGAACACGATGATATCAGAAGGTGGTAAAGCAATTCCTTCAGCACTGCCAGTTACACTTAAGAACTTTGATGCTGTTAAGAAGAACTTACAAAAGGCGTTACCACTTGGTATAGACATGTACGCTATTGGTTCAGCAGGCAAGAAAGAAGTTAGCAGTGACGTTGATGTTCTTATTGATGCCGAACAGTTACTAGACATATTTCCGTTAGATGACTTAAAACTAGCTAGACAAGCATTGGAAAAACATTTCCAAAACATGGGGCTAGAAGCAAAACGCACTGGTGTTAGTATACACGTTGGCGTACCTAACGGTGAAGGCGGTGTGGCACAAGTAGACTTAATGGCAGTTAATAATGCACAAGCGGCACAGCCATTGCATACACATGATTATACTGATCCCAACATGAAAGGTGGGACACTACATGCTATGTGGGCAGACCTAGCAAACATGAGTGCGACACCTGAAGCAGAAAGTTTAATGATGAGTCCATACAAAGGACTAGTTAACAGGGAAACTAAGGAATTGGTCTCCAACAACAAAGATGAAATAGCAAAGATTATTATTGGTCCCAGTGCCACAGCAGACGACATGGGCAATCCCACAAAGTTACTAAAGGCATTGGAGCCCTATCCTAAAAAGTACGACGCAATTAAAAACAAATACATGGCAACAGAGTGGAATCAAAAATGGCAGAACCTACAGTAGGCAGAAAGTATCAACACATTGAAGATCTGGTATTCACTAACGGCAGTCGTGGTGGACTACATGCTGTTGGGCGTCTTAAAGACATGCAAGAGTCCGGCGGTATAGAAATAAAGTGGGACGGAATGCCTGTAGTGTACTGGGGAGAAGTTCACGGTAAGTTTACGGTTCTGATGAAGAATGCTCTTGCATACCTTAAGCGTGGTGTGAGAGAGGTTGGTGCAGGTATCCCTACACTGGCAACAGGACCGCAGGATGTAACAGACTTCGTAGCAGGTACAGGTAAGATTAAACCAGAACAACAAGATGCTAGACAGGCACTTGCTAAAGACATGGGTGCATTATGGCCTTACTTACGTAACGCAAGTCCTAAAAAGGGACTAGTGGAAGGTGGGTTATTGTTCCATCCAGGAAAGCCTGCTGTGTTAAACAAAGCAACAAACGAATACGAGTTCCAACCTAATGTAACAAAGTTTCATATTCCAGCAGACAGCAATTTAGGCAAGCGTATTGCTACTGCAACAATCATGGTAGCGATTACTGGATACCAAGAAGACATAATGTCGCCTGAAGGTCGTCTGGATAATGTAGAGAAGTTAAGCACACCGGATGTCATTGTACAAGGCACAGCGTATACTGAAGAAAAACCTAAACTTGACGACAAAGGGTTAGGTATTGTGGAACGTTATATTAGCAGTAATGCCAGTAAAATAGATGACTTTATTGGTGGCCAGTCAGGATTAAAAAGACCAGGCGATGTGTTATATAAGTTCTACAATCAGTCGCTTAGAATACCAGGTGCAAAGAAAGGTTTTACAGACTGGGTACAAAATAACTTAAGTGCTGAGCAAGCACAAAAAGTTTTAAACCATCCTGGATTAGACGCTACGCTTAACGCAGTTGAAATGATAACAGGACAAAAGAATCTGGTATTACAGCAGTTAGGGTCAGCAACACACGGTGATATCAGACAGACTAAACCAGAAGGTTATGTGCAAGCTCATCCAGGTAAAGAGTTTAAGGCTGACTTACCGGGACAGTTTATTAAAATGATTGATCAACCGACTTGGACGCCTAACAGAGGCTTTAAAGATAAGTAGTACTATGAGAGCAAAAGAAATATTAAGAGAAGCACCAGAACAACGTGTAGCCTTTAGTTGGGGTAGGTTTCAGCCACCACACTTAGGACACGCAGAGGTGTTTAAGAAACTGGAGTCAGTAGGAAACTATGGTTTCTGGATAGGCACGGGACAAACAACCGATCCTAAAAAGAATCCATTGCAGTATGCAGACAAAGTTGCTATACTGAAACAGATGTTTCCTGGGCACAGCGACAACATATTATCTGACCCCAGTATTAAGACAGTATACAATGCTATTGTAGCAATATATAACAAATACGATCCCAAAGAAGCAGAGAACATTACTTTAGTTTTTGTTGGTGATCCAGAAAGAATTAACGACTTCGTTGGTAGTTTTAAAAAGTTTAATGGTGTTGAAGCACGTCATGGTTATTACAAGTTTAAAGATGTAACCGGATTTGCTAACACCGATAAAGGTGATGTGAGAGCAACAGATGTTCGAGGTGCAGTGCAGGCTAAGGACATGACAAAATTTCAACAACTTACTGGTTTAACTGGTGAGTTGGCTCAGACAGTTTTTAACAAGGTAGCAAAGGGAATGGGCGTTGTTTGACTTTATTCAAGAATTAAATGAAAGCAGGATTTTTAGGTACGAACACGACTTCGAGGGGATGTCTGCTCGTGACCTAGGTCATCTACTGTATCAAATTGTTATGATGTTGGAAATTATTAGACATTATGACAAAAACTGGGTTAAACAGTATGCTAAGAAGACATATCAGTTTGGGGGGTTTCCAGGAATGAAGGCTGCCCAAACTGATATGTACAATCTTATAAGTGTTGTTAATAACCAAGACAAATATGACACGTATTTAAAGACTGACAAGTCAGTGTATGTTCCTGACTTTGGCATCAAACGTTATTTGTTAGACATTATTAACGATAATAGACACATCACCAGAGACAGAGCACTATTCACTAAACTAGAAGACACATTAAAAGTACAGGATAGTGCTCTTAAAAACATCAGACGCTTAGTAAGTTACTGGGACAACTACAGTGACGCACAAAAGAAAACAACAGTAGTAAATCTTAGACAGAACGTTCGTTCTGACACTCCTTATATTGACGTATACTGGTCAAAATTTAAAGAACTAGCATAAATAATAGTAAGTTAGCGAACAGGCTAATAATAAAATTTAAGGAGTTTTAAAATGGCAGACGTAACAAGAGTACATGGTAACGCACATGGTGTGGTTCATCAGGACAGAGGCCTCTCTGGTAGTGGAGCATTAAGTGGTGACGAGTTAGTAGTTAACATTGGTAGAAGTGCTAAGTTCTTTGGAATCGTTATTTACAACGCATCTGGATCAGGCGGCGCAGGTAATGTCGATCTACAAAACGAATTAGACGCTGGCGAATCAGTTGAAGCAATTCTTAAAGCAGTTGCGGCATCTACCGTTTCTAGCGTACAATACGGTGGTGAGATTTTAGCATATCAGGTACAAGACGATGCTAACGGTCAAATCAGCGTTATGGTTGCTGGTTCAAATTGGACAGGCGCAACATTGCAAACAGCAATTCGTGCATTAGGCGCAACAGTTGGTGGCAATTCAAAAGACGTAACAGGCACACTCGTAACAGATACAGGCATGAAGTTAGCACTATCATAATTTAGAGTTTTAGTAACTTAAAAAAGGGCGCATATTATTTGCGCCTTTTTTTTATAACCAGTATAAATACTACAAATACATTTAATTAAGGAGTGACAAATGGCAGATTTAACAAGAGTACACGGTAGCCCATCAGGTAACGTGTCATATGACAGATCAGTAGCAAACGTTGGTAACATCTCAGCAGACGAACTAGTAGATGTTGTAGGTCGTAAGTTAGACTTTTTCAAAATTGTTATTCAAAACGGTTCTAGTACTAACCAAGACTTGCGTTCAGAAATGGGACCTAACGAGTGTGTAGAAAAAGTTTTACAAATTATCCAAAACTACACAGACGGTACTAACGAAGGAACTGCAACTCTCGTAGCATATCAGGTAGAAGGCGACGACACAGGACAAATCAGTGTTGCAGTTGAAGGTTCTAGCTGGACAGCGTCAGCATTGCAGGCGTCCATTCGTGCTACTACAACATTGAACTCAATCAATGTTACAGGTACAGACGTTACAGCACCTGGGTTAGATTTAGCATAATACTAAATTAACACTATAAATAAAAAGGCATACATTTTGTGTGCCTTTTTTTATGCACTGTCAAAGTTTACATAGAGATTTAAGAATACAGCAAGTGCCCTTAACACAATTAAGTTCACTTTTTATACACCCCAACGAACGTTTTAAATGGAAGGTTCTCCCAACGATGCGGGATCAAGGTATGTATTACCCATTAGCAGTGTGTAAGATAACAACGGAGTTGTTTAGTAAACAATTCTGGGGTAAACTTAAAGTAGATCCTGTAGTAAACGAGGATAATTTAGTCTGGGCAATTAAAATGGGAGCTAATAGATATGATGCCGCCCTTCATCTTGGATATACATCTATAGATGTAATTATACATCCCAATCTAAATGATTGTATTACCTGGGACCGTTACTTTAAGTATGTTAATCCTTTATTCAATAAAGATCCTGAGCCTTACCAGGCAAAGTTTACATATGAGTAAAATACACGGTCATAGTGCAGGCAGTGTGGAAGGCAGAGGCAGTTGTGTAATTGATTGTTATACACTAGTGGATATGACTAGAACAGGCGTAGTAGCATACTACAAAGAAGGCATGCCTATGTTCAATGATGATGCAGATCAACTAATTAATGACGAGAAGTCCTGGATTAGAAGCCGTAATCAACAACGTAACTACGAAACCTGCATACAAGTAATTAGTTTAAGGGCCCAACCTGTGTATCTGGAAGATCCTAAACGATTGCGTAAACAGGACATGTCGCTCTATAATTTTACTGATATCACAGGCACCCACGACATCTGGCATTTTAGTTTTAGTCCAGAACAGCCGGATGTATACAGAATAGGTGACGATCCTGTTGCCGCTCTTAATAATGATACACACAATATACCTATAATAACTGGTTTACACGAAACAGCAGTAGTAGAAATACCCATACTACATATAGGTATAAATATATATTACAAACTCAGGTGGTAAAAGGAATAAATACTTGGGTAATAAACGGCACATATACTAGGCACTCACTACTCTGGCACTATCAACAGGCATAGCTCTATCAGTTTTAACTTACATAGGAAGAGAGTGGTGACAATTAAACAACAAACAATCGAGAAGAAAAATCTTTCCGCCCACGTAGATTTATGTGCCGAAAGGTACAAAGAATTGAACATTAATTTTAAAATCCTAGAGAACCGATTAGATTCTTTATCTACCCACTTGTTGGGTCTGAAAGAGGACATGAATAAGGTCACAGCCCGCATTAATAACCGCATCTTAACTATTGCAGGTACTACTATTGCTGTTATGACCACTGCTGTTATAGCCTTAGTGCTGAAACTAATTGATGTTATTTCAATCATGCCTGTATCCTAAATGTGAAAACTCAAACAGCAATAAAACTTAAACAGTCAGCAAAAAAACTTAAACAGTTTACTACTAAGCATCTGCCAGATATATTATTCAATAGCCCTGATATAATTTGGGCCAAGGAAGATAATAGTCTTATGGTAGGAGAACTGCGTGTTTATAAGAATAAACACGGTACCTACTCAGTAAATCTAGCTGGTGGCAAGGTATGTAATTTCTATAAACAAAAACATGCGGTATGTTATGCCAGTTATTACCAACTATGCAACCTCAATCGCTGTAGTAATATTGCTATTTTAGACAGTAAATTAGAAAATTACACACAAGATGTAGAGTACTACAAACAACAACTAACACTACACTACAAAAACAACAATAAGGATAAGTTTTTGCTATACTATGCTAGATATAGTCAAGCTCTTCCAATCAAGAAACAAACCGAACAGGAATGTAAGAAAAGTATCTTTCTGGCTAAATATAATTAAATTTAGGAATTCTTAATATGCAACTTAACGACTTAAAGAGAAAAAACACAAAAAAAGTAATGGAAAGCAGATTTGGCTTTGCTGTTAACTTTGATAGAATGACAGTGGAAAAAGCGGAAGGGTTGTTAGAAACAATTTCTTCTGGTATGGAGAACGTCCGTAACAGCAGTTCTTTCCACACAGCCGAAAAGAACCCACGTTATATGGAACTTTTAATGGTTAAAGAGAGTCTAACTGACTGGTTAGATGACACAGTTGAAGTAGTGGTAGAAGGTGAAGTACAAACTGCTGAAGTTCTGTTAGCTGCCAAGGACATTACAGATAGATTACAAGGTATGGTAGAGGATTTGGGAGAAATTCTAAACGAAGATCTTCCACCATTAGGCGATAGCATTAATGACCAGATGGGCGGAGGCAAAGGCACACAGTATGTTAATTCAGCAAGCGCCACAATCCAGGGGTTATTAGATGCAATGACGGCCGCACGAATGTCATTAGACGATGCAAGTAAAATCGTTACTGGTGAAGGTCCTGATCCTGCAATGGCAGGTGAGATGCCCGTAGAAGAGCCTGCAATGGCAGATATGCCAGAAGAAGAGCCTATGATAGAGCCTGAAGAGGACGAGCCAGTCGGCAGAGAAATGCGCTAATGCGTTTTTCAGAGTTACATGAAGATCAACAGGAGCTAGTCTCAAAGCTGGCTTCTGTCCTTGAGTTCCTTAAAGGTCGATCTCAAGATAGCGGCTTACAGCCAAATATCACTTTAAACAGTCTAGTAAAAATGGTTGGCAATACAGGAACACAAATTGATCCTAATACAATACAACAGTTGTTTAACGAGCCAACAATACGAAACCTAATTAAAAATATAGACGGTAACATGGTTACTCTTAATTTAGATGGTGGAATGACCCAATTACAGCCTGGTGGTGGCAACATGCCTCCTGAGGTTAAAGTTAACCAAATGGCAAAAAGAGCATTGAGTCGTAGACAATAATCTGTTATAATACACACATGATTACATTTACCCCCCGAGCATACGATCACTTTTACAAGTACGTAAGTGATAATAAAACCCTACGAATAAGTTTTAAACAACAAGGCTGTACTGGTTATAGTTATCAACTTGACTGGCTCGATCACATACCAGAAGGCTTCAAGGTTAGTAAGCAAGGTGATGTAACTTATACATGGGACCCTGTGCATGAAGACTGGCTTACCGGCACAACTGTAGACATGCAAGTTAAAGGTCTTAATAATTTATTAGTATTCCTAAACCCTAACGAAATAGCTAGTTGTGGGTGCGGGGAAAGTGTTACTTTTAAATAAATACACTAAAGGATACTAGCATGGCATTTTTACCAACATCAGCAAACGCAAGAGAACAATCGCAAGGCAACGCCGTAGTTGCTGGCGAGATTGCAATCTTAACACAGCGTGTACTAATCGCAATTAGTTCGGGTGTGTTTACTATTACTGCCACAAGTGCAACCACTATTACTATTAACGGTACCACTATTACTGGCAGTGTAATGACCAACGCTGATGCAACAGGTAGAGAATATTACACAGCCTGGCAAGGCACAACGACAGATGCAGTAAAAACCGAGCAGATGACAGAAGTTATCTCGCATTTTCAAAAACTAGGATATGCTATTGTCCGCAAATCAACAACAGGTACTGAGCTATATTGGCAAATGTCCTGGTAATCGATGATCACAGACCGATACGAATACGTAAGAATCAATAGAAAAAACATAGACGGAAAAAGACATTACCTCACACCAGAGGGAGATGCTGTTCCATCTGTAACTACTGTTCTTGATAAAACTAAACCTGCTGAAAAAATGCAGGCACTAATGAACTGGCGAAAGCGTGTAGGTGAAACCAAAGCACAACAGATAGTAACTGAAGCCGCCAACGTTGGTACAGTTCTACACAAAAAACTAGAAGAATACTGTTTAGGTACACTGGAAGCACCAGGTAGTAACCTTATACAACAACAAGCAGACAAGATGGCTCGTGTGGTTATTGACACTGGGCTAACGGATATGAATGAGTGTTGGGGGGTAGAGGTTCCTTTGTACTACTCGGGGCTATATGCTGGCACAACAGACTGTGTGTGCATGTTTAAAGGTGAGCCTGCTGTCTTAGACTTTAAACAAACGAACAAGCCTAAAAAACGTGAATGGATTGAGGATTACTTCCTGCAATTAAGTGCGTATATTTTAGCACACGACAAAACACACAACACCGAGATTAAACGTGGTGTGATTTTAATGTGTTCAAGAGATTTAACCTACCAACAGTTTGAGATCGAAGGTGACGAACTAGAGTTCTGGAAACAGAAATGGTGGGATAGAGTAGAGCAATATTATAATAAATAAGTAAAATACATTAGTAAGGACTCCTAACGTGGCAATTTTACAAATATCTCGAATACAACACAGACGTGGAACATCAGATAACCTACCGCAGTTATCAGCGGCAGAACTTGGCTGGTCGGTAGACAACAGAAGGTTATACATTGGTAACGGCACACTTGAAGAGGGTGCGCCTGCACTAGGCAACACACAGATCCTGACAGAGTTTAGTGATTTACTAAACACGAGCCAAGTGTACACTTATGTGGGCGAACAGTCTGGTTACGTAGTAACAACAGGCACAAGTTCAAGCACCCCTGTTGAGAGATCACTACAGAAAAAGTTTGATGACTTTATAAATGTTAGAGACTTTGGCGCAGTGGGTGATGGTGAGTCAGACGACACAGCCGCTATTAATAGAGCACTCTTTCAGTTGTATTGTAGAGAAGTTAACGAAGAAATCCGCAGATCTCTTTACTTTCCAGCAGGGATTTATAAAATTACAGGCGATGTAATTAAGATTCCTACTTACGCTAAACTAATCGGCGAAGGCGCAGAAAGCACAATCTTTAAGCAAACAGATTCAGGACAATCTTATGTGTTTAAGACGGCAGATAGTTTACAACAAATAGATGCCAGTATTGCAACTAATGCAGCCACAAGACCAGAATTTATTGAAGTGTCTGGGTGTACATTCTGGAACAGCACAACTGAACACGTTGGTTTAGTTTCCTCTGCCCAGCACATACATTTTGATGATGTTAAATTTAAAGGCAATCTAACGTTGCCAATATCAGTTAGTGACGCAAAGGCATGCCTTCAGATAGAATCAACAGCAGTATTAGTTACAGAGCACGTTACATTTGATAATTGCTACTTTACAAACAACACATTTGGTATTGAGGTAGACTACAATTGTAGAAACGTTGTTGTGCAGAATAGTTACTTCGACGAACTCTATAAAGGAGTTAAGTTGGGCGAAAGTCTAACAGGATCTTCTCCCCAGGACGAAGGACCACGTGGTTTTAAAGTAACAGGTAGTTACTTTGATAGAATTGCTAACATGGGTATTCACACATATTCCTCTATTAAACACGTAGTGTCTGCTTACAACTATTTTTACGAGGTAGGTAACAACTTTAACGGTGCTGGTAACCAGGCTGCTCCAGTAATATTCTTTGCAAGCGGTGGTAACTTTAGTATAGGTGATGCATTCGAACGTAACGACACAGACGATTTAGATCAGCCTAGAATTAGTATAGCCAATGTTTCTAATTATGGCCAGGTTGCTGGCAATAGCATCCAATATGGTGCGCATAGACAGGAAGCAGGTCTGTCAGTAACTCTTAATGATAATCAGTCAACAACGTTAACAGGCATTACACTTGCAGACAACAAATATACACACGGTGCTATTATTGACTACAGCATTGTTCGTGCAACAACTTTTAGAACAGGAACATTACACATAGCCCATGGCACAACTGTTGGTTACAGCGAGGATTTTTCAGAAGATTCTGCAACTGGTGTAACACTCACTGTTACATTTGCTACCAACACAAGTACCATTAACTATGCAACAACATCAACCGGCAGTAACGCCACAATGAAATATTCAATTAGATACCTATATTAATAGATCAAAATGATCTGGCAGCACCAAAAAATTTCAGAGTGCGTGAGTGATCTTCCTTTAGGCGCAAGATTCAAAAGAAAACATTTGATGATGCACTACGGAAAACAGTCAGCCTATGGTCATATGCTCCTATAATAAACACCTGTATGGACTTTACGGGTCATAAGTCCTGGCCTGATCCCTGGGAACTATTAGAGGACTCTGGCTATGATGAATTTGCTAAAGCTCTTGGTATGCTGTATACTTTGTTTTTAAGTGGACACGATGATCATAGCAGCTATGTTATAATAATATTACTTAATTGGGTTATAGTAACATTTAAGCCGCATCTTTTGGATAGTATCCAAAAAAACTTGTATATAACCCACTATGTATTATTAATAGGGTTAAACAGGGACCAGGGAAAATATTACTATATAGTATCTGTCAGACGATGGAAAATATATACTTAATTATGAGTGGGACAGTGTAGTAAATACTCAACAAATAGATCCAGGGGTTAAAATAATGTACCAATACACTCCTCAAGATTTACATTTAGACCAATATATGTGAGGCATCAATGAGCAAAATTTTAGTAACGAAACGAGAAGGTCACAAAGAACCTCTAAACATAGAAAAAATGCATAAAGTTGTCATGTGGGCAACCGACGGAATTACAGGCGTAAGTGCCAGCGAAGTGGAAATAAAATCAAGCCTACAGTTTTATGATGGTATTAAGACATCAGATGTCCAGGAAACACTTATTAAAAGTGCCGCTGATCTTATTTCAGAGGAGAACCCTAACTACCAGTATGTTGCTGGTAGGCTAATAAACTATCATATCAGAAAACAAGTTTATAACGATTACGATCCCTGGGACCTAAAGCGTATTGTGGAAGCAAACGTGAAACGTGGCTATTATGATAGTGAATTGTTAGAGGTATACTCAACTGAAGAATGGAAAAAGTTAAACAGTTACATTAATCACGAGCGAGATGAAAACTTTACCTATGTTGCTATGGAACAGTTTAGGGGAAAATATCTTGTACAGAATCGTGTAACTAAAGATTTGTACGAAACTCCACAAGTGTGTTACATGTTAATTGCGGCAACCCTGTTCCAAAACTATCCTAAAGAAACAAGATTACAATGGGTACATGATTATTACGATGCTATTAGTACCCACTTGATTAGTTTACCAACTCCTGTTATGGCAGGTGTACGCACACCGCAAAAACAATTCAGCAGTTGTGTATTAATCGAAACAGATGACAGTCTAGATAGTATTAATGCAACAGCGAGTGCTATTGTAAAATATGTTTCGCAAAAGGCAGGTATTGGCATCGGCGCAGGTCGCATCCGTGCTATTAACTCACCAGTGCGTAATGGTGATGCGTCCCACACAGGTGTTATCCCGTTTCTTAAATTATTCCAGAGTGCAGTGAAGTCATGTAGTCAGGGCGGGGTTCGTGGTGGAGCGGCAACAATATACTATCCATTATGGCACCTAGAAGTAGAAGATTTGTTAGTATTAAAGAACAACAAAGGCACAGAAGATAACAGAGTACGCCACATGGATTATGGGGTTCAATTTAACAAATTAATGTACGAAAGACTTATCCAAGGGGGAGATATTACCCTGTTTTCGCCCAACGATGTACCGGAATTGTACGAAGCATTCTATGTTAACGCCGACAAGTTTAAAGAGTTGTATGAGCAAGCAGAGCGTAAAACAAGTATACGCAAAAAGAAAGTTAAAGCAATTGATCTGTTTACTGCCTTTATGCAAGAACGCAAGGATACAGGGCGTGTCTACTTAATGAACGTTGACCATGCTAATACACACTCACCGTTTAAACCAGATGTAGCACCTATTAGGCAGAGTAACTTATGTTGCGAAATTGACTTGCCTACTAAACCTCTTAAAAGTTTTGAGGATCCAGACGGTAGAATAGCATTATGTACACTAAGTGCAATTAACTGGGGTGCTATTAAGACACCTGAAGATTTTGAGAAACCCTGTAGGTTAGCAGTACGTGGATTAGATGCCTTACTGAGCTATCAGGGATATCCAGTAAAGGCGGCAGAAGAAGCAACCCGAGAATACAGACCACTAGGTGTGGGTATTATTAATCTTGCTTACTGGTTAGCAAAGAACGACACGAGCTACAGTGATCCTCGAGCATTGGAATTAGTAGATCAATATGCAGAAGCATGGAGTTACTATTTAATTAGAGCAAGCATGGAACTTGCTAAAGAATTTGGTCGATGTGATGGGTTCCAAAACTTAAAGTATGCAGATGGCATACTACCAATCGATACTTACAAACGTGATGTGGATGAACTTGTTAAGCCCAAAAAACGACAGTTTGATTGGGACTACTTGCGCAAAGAGATTAAAGAACATGGTATACGTAATGCAACCCTAATGGCATTGATGCCTGCAGAAACGAGTGCTCAGATTAGTAATGCTACTAATGGTATTGAGCCACCACGTAGTTTTGTTAGCGTTAAGCAGAGCAAGGACGGGGTACTTAAGCAGGTAGTGCCTGAGTATCGTCGACTTAAGAATAAATATGAATTGCTGTGGGATCAAAGAGATCCAACTGGTTACATAAAAATCATGGCAGTATTACAGAAGTACATCGATCAAGGTATTAGTGTTAACACCAGTTACAATCCACAGTGGTATGAAGATGAAAAGATACCAATGAGTGATATGCTAAAACATCTTATGATGTTTTATAAGTACGGTGGCAAGCAGTTGTATTACTTCAACACCTATGATGGTCAAGGTGAAATAGATGTTAATAAACTAGAAGAACTACAACCTGGTGAGTTAGATGACGAAGCCTGCGAAAGTTGCGTAATATAACCCGAGTGTAATTATGAGCGTTTTTAATATACAGAAAAAAGATAACCACCTTAAGGCTTTGGCATTCTTAGACCCCAACGGTGGCAGTAGTGTGCAACGATATGACACCGTAAAATATAGACAGTTTGAAAAGTTAACTGATAAGCAGTTAGGGTTCTTCTGGCGCCCAGAAGAAGTTGATGTAATGCGTGACTCCAAAGACTTTAAAGACTTAACATCACACGAGCAACACATCTTTACCAGTAATCTTAAGAGGCAAATTTTATTAGACAGTGTTCAAGGACGCTCTCCTAATTTAGCATTCCTGCCACTATGCACAATTCCAGAACTTGAAACCTGGATCCAGACATGGGCGTTTAACGAAACAATTCACAGCCGTAGTTACACACATATTATTCGCAATGTGTACAGCGATCCTGCGAAAGTGTTTGATAGTATAACTGACATTAAGGAGATTGTGACCTGCGCAGAAGCAATTACAGGTTACTACGATGACCTTATTAACTACTCACAGTTTTATGGTTTACTGGGAGAAGGAAACCATATTGTTAATGGTAAGAAATATGACATTAACAAGTATGAACTTAAGAAGAAACTATGGTTAGCCATTAACAGTGTTAATGCGCTGGAAGGCATACGCTTCTATGTATCGTTTGCATGCAGTTGGGCATTTGCTGAACTTAAAAAGATGGAAGGTAATGCTAAAATTATTAAGTTTATCGCCCGTGATGAGAATGTCCACTTGGCAAGTACACAGACTTTACTTAAGATATTGCCTACAGATGACAAAGACTTTGCTAAAATTAAAAAAGAGTGTGAGCATCTAGTAACAGATATTTTTGTTAGTGCAGTGGAACAAGAGACTTCCTGGGCAGAATATTTGTTTAAAGACGGATCAATGATAGGTCTTAATAAACAACTACTAACAGAATATGTTGAGTGGTTGGCAAACAAACGCATGACTTCTATTGGTGTATATTCACCATACAAAGTAGGACAAAGTAATCCTTTACCTTGGACACAAAAATGGATTGCAGGAGCAGAAGTACAAGTAGCACCGCAAGAAGTTGAACTGAGTAGTTATGTTATTGGTGGTACTAAACAAGACGTTGACGAAGATACCTTTAAGGGCATAACTCTGTGAAGGTTGCTCGAGCGTTATTTGTTGCGTGGTATAGGATACCACACGCTTGTCTAAGTCTACAGTTTGATCACTATATCAAAGGTATAGATGAAACATACATATTCACAAATTGTGAAAATACTGAGGCTAACCCATTCTTAGATAGAGTTTTATCCAAGTATCTAGACACATCAAAATTTAAATATGTGTTTGATGGCGAAATGGATAGTCTATATCCCAGTGTGCGTAACTGGTGGATACCTGGTGATTATAGGAACAGTTGGTTGTACCAACAAGCATTAAAACTTGCCAGTTTAGATTACATAGATGCAGACGTAATCCTTATACAAGATCCAGATACATTCTGTATTAATCCATATAACTTGTGGGAAGGTGACCTACTTAAGTATTTTATACTACCCAACGAGACTCACAGTCTTGCTTACTACCAAACACTGCAAAATGCATTAGGTATTGAGAGACAAGTGCCACACAGTTTTGTTACAGAATTCATGCCAGTATATAAAGAGGACTGGCTAAGTCTCAAGCATGAGCTCATAGCAAGAAATAACTGCGATCCGTTTGATGCGATAATTAATAATGTTCCTGAGGATCCACTCAGTGTTCCTACTCCAAACATAAAATGGTTTAGTGAGTATGAGCTACTGGGTAACTGGATTATGACACAACGTGAAGTTGCTCTAATGGAACAAAAACGTTATAGTTACACACATATAGACGATATTGCTAACACAACAGCGGAAGATCACAATTGTATATGTGATGCTTGTCCAAATTTAGAAGACAGTATCGTATTTGACAATAACGAAGAAATAGTCATAAATTTTGATGAAATATTTGGAAAGGTTAAAAAATTCTTATGATAACAATGTACACAAAAGATCATTGCCCTTTTTGTCAGTATGCGAAAGCCTGGCTAGAGAAGGCAGATATCACATTCGAAGAGAAAAATATTAGTCATAGTCAAGAACTAAGTTCTTGGTTAAAGGAACAGGGCCATAGAACAGTGCCACAACTATACGTAAAAGATACATTGCTGGTAGAAGGTGGTTACCAAGGACTAGCAAAGTTAGATGAAAACACAGTTAAACAGAAAATTAAGGAAATAAATGCTAATTAATACGCCAGAATATAACAAAGGTGACATCGCTACATTTATGTTAGTTACCGGTCAGGAATGCATCGCACGAGTAGAAGAGTGCCAGGACGACGGATTTTTAGTAGCAAAACCACTGACCTTAATGCCTAGCGGGCAAGGGATGGCTATGGTACAATTGGGTATGACAGCGCAAATAAATACAGTAGTGCTAAAGAATCAGCATATTGTGTTTCATGGACCAACAGCCAAAGAAGCCGCTGACGGATATTTACAAAGCACCTCGGGTATACAAATAGTTAAAGGAGTATAGATGCCAGCAACATCTAGAAGGTCAGATGTTAATTCACACGGCGGCACAATTGTGGGTGTAGTGGTTGAATCTGTAATTGTTGAAGGACAAGCCTGTGCAGTTATAGGATCTACATTAACACCTGATTCTCTATGCCCACCAGTCGGTGGCGCCCATTGTGGTCCTGTGGTTGTATCAGGTAGTGGCACAGTAAATGCAGGCGGCCGACCGGTAACAAGAATAGGTGATTCGAATAACTGTGGTGCATCAAATGCAAGTGGTGCGGGCTCAGTAATTACAGGCGGATAAATGACACAACCAAGCACATTAACAGCAACGCAAGGATTGTTAGCCGATGGCGGCTTAGACAATGCTTTTGTGAATACGCTGTTTGCTGCCATGTACAGTACTGATATTATATCTAAAGCACAGGCGGCTATAACAGATGCTAATGCAGTGAGCGTAGATATAAGTGACCTAGGCAATAATATTATGCCAGGGCTAGTGGGAAATATACCAAGTGCATACACTACCGTAACACCCACAGGTAGTTTACGTACGGCATATTATAACCATGCTACAACACTATTTGCTTCAGGTGACATCTCAGGCTTTGGACAGTTTTTTATGCAAGCGTCTGGGTATGCAACTCAGTGCTTTCGCATAATCAAGGACGCAACAAAAAAGAATACAACTGATTTGTCTGACTACGGCGCCAAGGTTTCAAAGCAAAGTGACATCAGTACAGGTGGATTAACTGGGTTTTTAACTGTGAACTCGCAAGAAAACTTAACAAAACTAGGCAATGATTTTATTGCTATGGGAACTGTATTTGATTACAAGGATTTGGAGTTATACGGCACAGCAAGAGGATTAGCAAAACAATTAATAGACGCAGAATTGCCTCTGTCAGACCCAATTAAAACCTGGATATCTGGTCTTAATCTAGTTGATGAAATAGATTATTATGATGAACAATATGAAGACATACTCTATGATGTACTATCTCTGATAGCAATAGACTCCTCTTTTTATCAGACATTTCAGTACACTCCCAACGAACGATTGGAAAACGTAGTTGATGTATTGTTGCCTTCGACGGCTCTACGTACATCTTCAGATTTAGTAACATTTAGTAGTTTTACCGAAGTGGCACAAGCATTAAACACATTTACATTTTTAAAACTTCAAGATAATATTGCATTTGGAAACACCATTAGGCAAGTTACCACTTCAGGACCACTTGCTAATTTAGATGTTGTTACTACTCCTATACAAACAACAACTTTTACTGCCCTGTTAGCACAACTAGGAACAGGTAGTGGGCTGTATGGACAACCAACTTTAAGAGATATTATAGGTCCTGTATCAGGCTGGCTACTTGAAGCACGTTTAACTCGTATTGCCACCGCCTTAACTGTTATAAGTGCAAGCTCAGATGGACTTAATCTAATATCAGGATATGAGCGCATCACTAATGTAGCAACAGATGTATATGGGGAACCAGACGGGTCAACACTGTCAGTAATAGTACCAGCAGGTGTTGGTGCAGGATCATATGGCTCTTATTCGGATGCTATAAGTGCTATCGAAACAGGGCTAGACGCCTACTACAACAACTTGCGTTCTTTTCTTGCGATTGGCAGTCTGGAACTCAGAGAAGCCTGCGAAACTGTACACACAGATTACGATGCTATAGCAAAACAAGTTTCAGACTCAAAGTCATTATTGTCTAAAGCTGGTATAGATACAGCACAATTCTCATCAAATAAAAACACTATTCTTGCGTTTGCCGGGTCACTTGAATCTTTCGGTGTTGATCTTGATGATCTGGGAACTAGGGATATATTGTTAGGCATGGTCGAATCAAACATAACAGGTGATGCAATCAAATCAAGTGTATACTCTGGACAAAATCAGACAGTTCTGACGACTGCGGGCATAATACCAAACGCAATGCAAGGTTGACAAGCTAGCCGAGCGGTTATATAATTACACTATATACTTACAAAAGGATGCGGAGATGAGGGTTTACGCTACACTTAGTGCAGGAATATTGAGTTTACTGGCTTTCTTAGTAGTAGTACAACAACAACAAGTACAGCATGTGGTATCACATGTACCGGTAGTCGACTTAAAGTATTATAACAAAGAGCAATTAGGGTGCCTCTACCAAAACATATACCACGAAGCACGTAATCAACCCAGAGCAGGGCAGTTGGCAGTAATGTATGTAACACTTAACCGTGTTACTGACCATCGGTATCCTAACACAATATGTGAAGTAGTGATGCAAGGTCCTCATCAACCTAGTTGGAAAAGCATAAAAAAACTAGTACCCGTCAAACATCAGTGCCAATTTAGTTGGTACTGTGATGGCAAGTCAGATACATTAATTAATTCTGCATCATTTGGTGCTATTAAGATGTTAGTGGGCGACGTATTATTGGGTAAAACACAGATGATAGACATAACTGACGGTGCAACCCATTACCATGCTACCTATGTGAGTCCATCGTGGGCCCGTACTATAACAAAGACGGTAGCAATCGAGGATCATATTTTTTACCGTTGGGAAAACTAGTACGTCAAAGTAAAGTACAAGATGTCGTCCTCATCATCTAAAAATATCAGGTATTCGCCCTGGGATCGCCAGGGAGTGTGTTGCCATGCCCAACGACCGTTGGCATGTTCCATAAACCATTTAAAGCACTTTATGGATTTTTCTTCGCCTTGTATTAAACGACAGAATCGGTAACCACCTTCGCTTGTTCTAATTCGGTGGTCTGCGAGATGCCCGGCACGTAATGTGTTAAGTATTGACATATGAATAGAATGACTGTACACTATTTACATATAAAAACTATTAGAGGGGAAAAATGACTTCAGTAATTAACAGGCTAAAAAAACGTAATCCGTATGCAAAAGAATTGCTAAATCGGCAGGGTCCTTACAAGGCTAAAGTAGAGCAAGATCGTACCAAGCATACTCGTAAAACTAAGCATAAGAACCAGGAGCTCTAATGTCAGATCAATGGGCATGTAGTGGTGGCAAAGAATCATGGGATGGACATCCATTGGTGTATATACCAAATGGTGAGTCTTGTCCTTACTGTGGAGAGAAAAAATGACTGATAAAAAACTAGATGAAGATTGGGACGATGAAGAACTTGTAGACTTTGACGAAGAACTATTGCCAGGACTACAGGACATGCTTGCCAGCATTGCGGCAAACACATACGATACTCACAAGAAGTTTTGGTATGCAGATAATATATCTCAAGAGCAACGAGACCTATACATGTATTTGCCAAGAAATCGACAAGAACATTAAATACTCATACTATGATTTTTGCCGCATTTATATTAACTGTTGCACTTGCTATTAGCGGTATTGCCGCTTTTTATAGCATTATCGGGCTTATAGCAATATTTGCCGCGGCTGCCGTACCTGTTATTGTTATGGGCGGAGCACTTGAAACTGGTAAGATTGTTGCTACAGTTTGGTTACACCAAAATTGGAAACGAATGCCGGTGGCATTCAAACTTTATCTAATACCTGCAATTGCTATATTGATGTTTGTTACCAGTATGGGTATCTTTGGTTTCTTATCCAAAGCACATATCGAACAGACTGCAATGAGCGATGAGCAACGTGCAGAAGTAACTCAGTTAGCAAGTAAAATAATCAGAAGTGAGGCTAAGATTGCTAGATGGAACACAGAACTTGGCAGACTCAGTAAAGGTGAAGATCAGCGTGTAGATAATCTGGTAGACCGGAACCAAGACACACTTAACGAAGTACGGGGACAGATTACTCAGGAAAAAGCAAATGCTCGTACTGATGCAGAGAAACAAATAGCATTACAGCAAAAGCGTTTAGAGCAAGCCTTAGATCGTAAAGACGCAGACATCAAAGCGGCACAGGTCAGAAAGACAGCAGACATTGCGGCCGCACAGGCTAGATATCAAAACTCCTTTAATAAAAAAGGGCTAGACGACGCAATAAAAGAAGCCCAGACAACTGAACTAGCAACAACAGAAACAGCAAAACGCAACGAACTAAGTGTTGCCAGCGCCGCCCAACGTGAAATTAAAAACATCAACACAACACTGAATACTCGTCTTAATACGATCGACCAAAAGTATGCTGATGGTTTAGCATCAACAAATGCTAGAATACAAAATTTGCGTAATGCCGCTACTACTAAAACAGATGACATAGACGGCAAAATAGATGAATTTGAAAACCTAGTAGATTCTGAACAGTTGGAAATAGACAAACTTAATGAAGAAATTGCTGTCTACGAAAAGGAATATCGTAAACTAGAAGCAGAAGTAGGTCCAATTAAGTATGTTGCCGCAGTAATTTACGGTGACAATCCTGATGTTAATATGTTGGAACGTGCTGTTCGTTGGGTAATTTTACTGCTGGTTGTGGTATTTGATCCATTGGCACTTACACTGATACTTGCCGCAACCAAACAATTCCAATGGGCTAGAGAGGAAAAACAGAGTCCCACACATGCACACAGAGAGTACACTAAAGAAGATGATGATCTTATGAATGAAATGTACCCTCCGAATATAGAACCTGAAGTAAAAATTGAAAGGGTCTATGTTGAGGCAAACGTAGACACTTCCATGCCTGCAGATGTAGCAGATCTAGAGGGTAACGTTAATGATAAACTAAGGAAAAAGAATAATGGCTAAGCCACAACAGGAAATTGATGGAATTTGGGCAAAGTATAAGAATACCCTGGCACAACTCAACGAGGTATTGGACGATAATGAAGCACTGAAAAATGAACTCAACGAGGCTTTGGACGAGAATGAAGCACTGAAAAGTGAACTTGATCTTGACTTTACAATGCCAGCAGATATTGCAGAACTAGAAGCAAAAATCAATTCACGTTTAGGAACAGATGCATAAGCATCAAGAAACAGTAGAGAGCATTTGGCGCAAATATCAAATAGCTCTACAGCGATTAGATAAGGCTTTAGACGAACTAGAGCGTAAGCCTAAAGAAGTCGTTGTTGAAAAGGTAGTAGAGGTGTTTGTAGAGATCGAAAAGTTTGTTGAGGTAGAAGTAGAAAAAATAAAAGAGGTTGTTAAACCTGAATACTTTAGACTAGTTAAAGAAGAACTAGGTCTACAAGCAGACAATAACGATGCTCGGTACGCTAGTAAAACAGGCTTTGGTATTAAATTTCCAGAGCACCCCAACAAAGGCGACATGTTTTTACGTGTCGACAGTAAACCAACTAAATTATTCAAATACAATGGTAATAAATGGATAGAAGTTGACAAAGATAACACAGACATTTATACTTACGATGAAGAATATTTAAAGCACTTAATAGATCGTATTAACAAAGGCGATTATACACTAGAAGAACTAACTGTAACTGAACAAGAACAACTCAAACGTTATCTAAAAAAGGAGACAGTCCTTGGTAAGTGAAATTAATATTATATCGGCACCAGACAGACTGGACAGAGACAGTAAAAAGTTTTTGTTGTTTGATATAAACATGGACGAGCTCATGGGAGTTAAGGAAACCTTTACTAACTTCGATATGAATATTGATTTTTATATATACGGAAGTTATAGCGATGATGTAAAATGGCTAAGTAAAGTTGCTGAGATTGTGGACTACACTATAGTAAACAATACACAGTTAACAGAACATATAGATTTAAAAACAGAGTTACTTAAGAGTAAAAAAGCAATCTCAACAGACAGCCAAACCGTTTTAGAACTAATTTTAGAAAGATGCCAATGAACACCAAGGATAAGCCAGAAGTAGTATGTAATTTCTGCGGCAAAAATAAAAGTGAAGTAGAAACGTTAATAATAAGCAATGATGTTGGTATTTGTGATGAATGTACAGAATTATGTACTAATATCTTAGCGAAAGAAAAACAAGATAAAATCATACCAGAATTAAAGATCGCTGAGACCCTAGACCCTGTGGGAATAAAGAAACATTTAGACGAACACATTATTGGGCAGGATGAGGCAAAAACAGCTATTGCTGTAGCCGTGGTCAATCATTATAAAAGAGTGTTTAACAATACCAACATCAAGTTGGATAAGAGTAATTTATTATTGTTTGGTCCTACGGGAACAGGCAAAACATTATTAGCTAAGACTATCGCAGAATACCTCAAGGTGCCATTTGTTATTACTGATGCAACTAGTTTAACCGAAGCTGGTTACGTGGGCGAAGATGTAGAGAACGTTATAGAGCGTTTATTAGCAGAAGCAGGATTCGATCCCAGGAAATGTGAACAGGGTATTGTGTTTATTGATGAGATAGATAAAATTGCACGTAAAGGCGAATCAAGTACTACTAGCAAGGACGTCTCAGGAGAGGGCGTTCAACAAGCACTTTTAAAGCTCGTTGAGGGCACCAAATGCAAAATATCAGTAAAAGCAAGCAAGAAAATGGTCGTTAGTGAGAGTGTAGACATAGACACAAGTAATATACTCTTTATCGCTGGTGGTGCATTTGTGGACTTAGAGAAAATTATCGAAAAACGTATCAATGCCACTGCTATTGGTTTTGGCAGCAAACTTAAAAGTAAAGGAACAGATAGAAGTCAGATTATACACGAGGACTTTGTTAAGTTTGGTATGATACCAGAATTTACGGGCAGATTTCCTGTTATAGTGCATACAAATGACTTGACACTAGACGACTATGTTGCTATACTTAAAGAGCCTAAACACAATTTATTAGCACAAATGAAATTTTACTTTGGTGTTGATAACATTAAATTAAACTTTGATAGTGGTTCATTAAGAGCCATTGCCGAAGAAGCAGTAAAATTAAAAGTAGGTGCTCGAGGACTTAAGGCTGTGTTAGAACGAATATTACAGCCTTATATGTTTGACATGGCCGAAATTAAAAAGAATCACATTAAGAGTATTACTATTACCGAAAAAGTTATTAAGGACAACAAAAAAGCAAACTTTAAATATGAAATACCAAAAAAATAATCAATTTGATGCACACCTATCAGGCACATCAGTGTTCGTTAAAGATGGTAATGTGGAAACAGCATTACGCAAACTAAAGAAAAAAGTGCAAGAAAGCGGAAAATTACAACAGGTGCAGGATAAAACTGAGTATATTAAACCAACAACTCTCCGCAAACGAAAAGCCGCCCAAGCACGTAAACGTTGGCTTAAACAACTTGCTTTGGAAAAATTACCCGAAAAGAAATATTGACTTATACAGAAAGACCCTGTATAAATAAATGTGTACAAAGGATGAACCGGAGTACATTTACCGGCACGCCGAAAGGGTGCTACAATTAATCTTGCTTAATATTAAGGAGAAAACAATGACAAGACTAACAACTCTAGACCTACCACACTTCCACAGAGCCACTATTGGCTTTGATAGACTGTTTAACGAAATGGAAAGACAATTTGCAAATAGTCCAAATGGAAATGGTTACCCCCCATACAACATAGCACAAATTAACGAAGATGAGTATATGATTTCGTTAGCAGTTGCTGGCTTTGGTATGGAGAATCTTGAGGTTACTACAGATGGTGATCAACTAAAGATTGAAGGAACTGCTCCTAAAGGAGACGAAGATGTCAACTACCTACACAAAGGTATTGGCGGCCGCAACTTCCGCAGAGAGTTCACACTCGCTGACCATGTTAAGGTAGCAAACGCTACACTTGAGTTGGGTATGTTGAATGTGCATTTAGTGCGTGAAGTACCAGACGCATTAAAACCTAAAACAATCAAGATCACTGATTCAACAGTAACCGACAGCAAATAAACAGTCTAGGGGGAGTGAAATATCTCCCCCACATATAGAAAGACAGTGATGCCAGACATAAAAGAAGTAGATTCAAAACCAGCAGTAAATGAGAAGGTTAAAGAACCGTCAATGTTTAATGTTATCTATCTAAATGATAACGAAACCACTGTAGAATTTGTAATTACCACTTTAATCTCAATATTTTCTTACGACCCAACTGATGCTACCGATATAACACAAAAAATACACGAGTATGGCAGTGCAATTGTAGCAACTTATCCATACGAAATTGCAGAACAAAAAGGCGTGGAAGTAACACTACTTGCACGTAATCATAATTTTCCGTTACAAGTAAAACTAGAAGCAGATTAATATGGATGTAATGATAGATATCGAAACTCTGGCAACTCAGCCCGACGCAGTTATACTCACAATAGGTGCGTTGAAGTTTGATCCCAAATCAAACGCTGAAGGTAACACCATTTACCATAGGCTAGATGTAGATTCTCAAATTAAAATGGGACGTCGTGTCGACGAAGACACTTGTGCTTGGTGGGGCAAACAAACACTGGCAGTTAGAGAAGAAGCTTTGGGAACGAGTAACAGAGATCCACTCGATGTGGTATTTGACAGCATATCAAGATTTATGGTTGGCGTAGATAATATATGGGCACAAGGCCCGGTATTTGATATTGCATTAATGGAGAACCTATTGCGTCAAGTTAAAAGACCTTGTCCATGGCACTACTGGCAAATTAGAGATTCTAGAACATTATTCAAATTACTCAACGAAGATCCAAGACCCAAAAATTTTGAAGGTGCGCATAATGCACTAACTGACTGTTACTATCAGGCCAAGGCAGTTCAAAAAGTTTTTAGACAACTAGGCCTTAATCGTTAAATATTGTATTAATATATAGGAAAAAACAATGACTAAGTCGCAAAAGAAAGTTGGATTTGCACTGTTAATCGCATTTTTTATATCAGCGTTAATGTTTATTGGCTGGTTAATTACTACGTCAGTGTTGGCACAAGAGTACACAGAAGATAACCCTCTTCAATTAGAAGATGGGACGGAACTAACAGGTGACATATTAGATATTACCCCACACCCTACCAGTAGATACGGCCAACTGGAGAACGACACCAAAGGCTGGCGACAAGTGGGTCATGTAGATAATAGACGATTGTATCTTAACATAGATAAAATTGAGAAAGTCACAATATATAGACACGTTTGGGTAATGTTTGAATTTACAGATGGTCCAAAAGTAATACCAGGATACGCCGTGGGTGTTATCAAAGTAGTTAGTGAAGCAACTATTGAGTGCTCAAGTGGGCTAGTGCAACCTTTGCGAGATTATTATGTTGACAAAGACTGGGTTATCAGAACACAAACAATTTATGAAACTGGACAAGCAAGGAGTTTTGCTAAAGCCAAAGGCAGTATTGCATGGGCAATGAAAGCGGTGGCATGTCATGGTGCTTCAATAGAAGATGTACAGATAGGAAAAGGCGCATGAATGTAGTTTTTACTAAGGAATCGGCAGACAAGTTAGCGGAAACTTACACAGTATTACCGTTACCCCCAATCACACAAACAGAGGGAGAAAAAACTGTCACAGTGGAACCTCACGTTATTATAGACATGGATAAAGTACCATTGCAAGAAATATCAAGTCTAGAAGAATGGTGTGGTCTACACAGAGAGGTGGTTAAGAACCATATTAAACAGGATTATAGTTTTTGTGAACAAGCCATAAGTCATCTGATGGGGAAATTTAAAGGCGAACTAGACAGTTATTATAAACACATACTAACAGAGGCGGGGAATTCATCTGATGATGTATATTGAGCAATTAGATATCCCCAGTATACCTAAGGAAGTAATATCAGAACTGTTACAAACAAATCCAGATACCGGTATATACTCTTATAAGTTTGATCCAGAGTTCAGTAATGTGGCAACGTTTAAAATTTACAACGTGGATTTGTCTCGTCTTAAAACAACGTGGTTTAAAGATAATGGACAGGACAAGTTTAACTGGATAATACAGATACTGGAAAAAGGTTCCTATCTTGTGCCTCACAGAGACGACCATAGAGACTTTACTATATCGTATATTATTGATCCTGGTGGGGATAATGTTAGTACTTGTTTTTATAAAAAATTGTTAGATAAACAATATCTACCAATTAAAGCAGTACCCAGAGACGAGATAGAACTAGTGTATTCTAAAGTATTAAAGCGTGATAAATGGTATAAGTTATCAGTACAGGAGATACACAGTGTTGAAAACTTAGAGTCTATTAGAGTATGTTTAATAAGGCAATTACCTGAAGAACCTATATTCTATGGAAATGTGCCTATTTCAAAATAGGCATAAATACATTGAATAACTAATTTAAGGATTGACCGACATGGCAAAGCAAGTATTAAGTTTAGGGGAAGGTGTTACGGTTCGTAATGTAGATTACGATTTCGAAAGTCAGACTACAAGTCAGGAAGGTGCAAACGGACATACCTACTTGGCCTTAGGGGCTGGCCCCACCGATGGGATGACCAAGACAATTACAGATAATGCTGTTGTTAGTAATGCGTTATCATATGAATTCTTGCAATTGATATATGGCGTAGGATTAAGTGTTGACTCTATAGAAATATATAAGATTCCTCAAAACTACGATGGATATCCACAAAATTCAACAACTGCTGGTGAAATGTGTGTTATTGTAGAACAATGGGGCGGGGATGCCCTGGTCACAGGATCTTATGATGTAACTGGTAAGACTGCTACTGAGCAGGGCGGCGCCTGCAATGTTTATGTTAACGATGGCGCAGGCACAGAAGAAGCAAACTGGAAATACTGTAGTGAACTTACAGCAATAGACTCAGTAACTGATAGCACACCTACCATAATGCAATTTAATCTGCCTACTAACAGCACAAATGGCGCTGGTGCAGTAGGCTGGGCAGTATGTGTGTTCCTAATAGGGGCGACTACACTGGCAGAACATCAAACAGCATTAGCTGATTACATTTAACCGTTGTTAACAAAATAAAAAGGCACGTGATGTGTCTTTTTATTCTTTGCGATGAGATATACCAGATATAAATTTCCATACCTTGACAATATAATCGATCCTGATGTTGACTTAGACAGTTTACACATTGTTTGGTCTGAGAAATATAAATCTAGGTTTGTGGTTGATTCAAAAAACCGTGCAAACCTGCCAGCCGAATACGCCTATAAAATACTTAGTGCAGACTTTTTGTCTTTTATACATAATGAGTTACCTTGGCAAATAAGTCATTTAGAGATATATCCCTTACCACCCAACACAAATTGTGTTATTGTACAAGAGGTCGTCGAAGAAAACAGAAATAATATAGGGTTGTATATGACAACAGGTGGCGTGTCATGGAATATACATGACATAACTGGTTTTAGACGTCGACAGGTTAGTAGGCCAGACTATACAACAGAAGCATGGCCCACATTTTGTGCCTTTTCTAAACCAGTAACAGATGCTGAGCCATCTGACAAGTGGCTTGATAGTAGCGAAATGCCAATTTTAGAGACATATAAAAATTGTGGTTTTATAGGGAACGGTTCTGTTCCGCATTCGTTGCGCTCAGACAACTCAGAAAAATCTGTATTTTTTATAATATCGTTTGAGATTGCTTTTGATAATAATATACCATTGCTGTATAAACAACTTGGTGATGTATTTAAAAAGTGGGCTATTTAAATTTCCATCTTTCTCTAAACTGTTTCCCTGCATTACCTGGTAATGTGTTAACACTCCCCAGTTCACCATCTATTACTTTTAAGTCAGGGTGTCTTGCATAATGCTGTTGCTTATTCTGTAACAGATTATCCGCTATTTCAAAGTTATCCAATAGCTCTTGCCAACATATATCAAATAATGTATTATAAAAGTGATTAAAGTTATAATCTAAAATAGGCAACATTTCTAGATACATCCTACGTTTGTCTGTTGCTGACAAGTTACATATACTTTTTATCTGTTTAATTACCATATCTAATCTAATAGCGGGATCTGTTTCTGTATCGTAACTCTCATCAATAAATCCGTCAAATGTCTTAAAACCATATGAACGTAAGTACTCTAAGTTGCCTGTACAGCCTAATAGCATAAACGGTTGTCTAGCAACGATAGGTTTAAATATTTTTTCGGTAAGATGATTTGTTTTTTCGTAAAAGCAGGTCTCACTGACTATATGCCAAAAACCACTTGTCCAGAGATCGTACTCTAGTTCAGCACTTGCATTGTCACGTAGGTAATTGGTCTTTTGTATCCTAAAAGTGGGACTACGCTCTGACATCTTTTTAATAAGTTTTTTATCTTGCTCTGAAATAAATGTGTTATTGTCATAGTCCTTAAGATTGTATGAAACAACACCTTCCCCTAACAGCCCTTGATCATACAGTTTTGCCACAAACAACGATCTATAAATTCTTGATTCAGAGCACAGGTTATTTAAACTTATATAACTTGCTCCTTGACTGACATCGACCCTGGGGGAAAATTTTGCACTTCTAAACCAGTCAAGACTAGCAAATGCATGATAAAAATAATACCATTTAATTAAGTTATTCTTGTTACAAAATGCATCTAACAAGGGATTATTAACCTCGCTAGTTGCCCATATATTATACTTTAAATCCCACCTGCCATCTTGTAGTTTACGCACGACGTCATACATACTTTGCGGTATCTGCGTACTAATCCCAAAAGGTTCTTGGTCATAAAAATACACATCTTCAAGTTGAAACAGTGAAGAATCTGGATACTTTAGCATGTCGTTATTTGATTCACACGTATCAAAGCTCTTTAAAGCATGCCCTTGTAAATGCTTATTTGATAACAAGTTGGCGTATAGGATGTCATAATGGTGGTCAATATTAAACATACAAGTGTTTGGGGCCTATTAAGTAGTAAATACAAATAAGTAGTATATTTGAGGATAAAAGTGAAGTACCTATTAATGTTTTTATTTATGGCCTCAGTGGCATCTGCAGACAATTTAACGTTTAATTATAAGAGCCCTGCGTTTACAGGAAACGGGTATAGTGCGCATGTGCTAACTATTGAACAGTTAGAGTCTAATAGAAGAACTGAAAACGATAAAAAAGCAAAGGCTTCGTCTGATGAATCAGAGCGAGATTTGCGAGCCACAAATACCTGGAAGTTTCAGAATAACCTGGAATCTAGGATCTACAGTCAGCTCAGTAAGCAAATTAGTGATAGCCTTTTTGGTGAGGCGGCGGCGGCAGCTGATGCTGAAGGAATAGTAACAACACCGTTTGGTGACACAGTAGCATGGTCTCGTATTGATGGTGTTATATCTGTAACAGTGTCTGACAGTAATGGGTCGATATTATCCACATTTTCTGTACCTGTAGGAGACTTTTCTTTCTAATATGAAAATCTTGATGATGTTAATGGCAACACTGTTAGTTTCAGGATGTGCAACTGTCGCTGGTAAAACATCCTTTGAAGCACCTACAATTGTACAGAGCCAAGACGAAATGTTTTATAATATCCCGCCTCCTGCACAAGGACCTATATACATTGCTGTTTATTCGTTTGAAGACAAAACAGGTCAACGTAAACCCAGTGAGCGTTTTTCAAACATATCTACAGCAGTAACACAGGGGTCGGTTGAATGGGTAATTAAAAGTCTTAAAGAAGTAGGCAACGGTGAGTGGTTTAAGGTTATTGAGCGTGTTGGCTTAGACAACCTAACTAAAGAGAGACAGATTATTAGGCAACAAAGACAAGCAGTTGACGATCAAAGTACACTTAAGCCATTAAAATATGCAGGAATTTTACTGGAAGGTGCTATAGTAGGGTACGATAGTAATATAAAAACAGGCGGTAGTGGTGCAAGATATTTAGGAATAGGATTACACCAGGAGTATAGGGAGGATGTAGTAACAGTTGCGATGCGAGTTATTTCTACTCAGACTGGTGAGGTATTAGTGGCAGTTACTGCTAGTAAGACTATTATAAGTTATGGCACTAGTCTATCAGCATTTAGATTTATTGATATGGGAACACGTGCCGTAGAGATAGAAGCTGGTAACTACACAAACGAGCCTACCACAGTTGCAGTTCAACGAGTTATTGACGCCGCAGTAATAGAAATGATTATGCAAGGCAAAGCAAATGGGTACTGGGACTTTAAAAACTCAGAGGTCACTGTATCATCTGACAGAATAGAAAATGTGTCAAAACAGCTGTCAGAGGTCGAAATGTTACAAGAAGAGTATGAAAAACAGCTAAAACTAATAGAAAAGAACCCACTTTGAAATAGTGCTATGTATTTATTTGTGCAGTATTATTTAAATAGCAATAAGTGTTATATCATCACTATGATCTGATATGTGTGGCTACATGGCCAAGGGAAGAGGAAAAATGAAAATTTTAAGAACTATTGTAGGTGCAATATTACTGATAACTTGTGGCACGGTTTTTGCGAATGACGTGTATATTGATCAGGCAGGTGATAGTTCAACAATCACAGTTATACAACAGAACGGGACTAACACAGTAAACTCGTCGGGAGATGCCGCAACACTCAGTGGTGATAGTATTACATTAAGTATTACCCAAGACGGTAATTTGAATAATGCAGACATTGAATTAGAAAATAGCGCAACTTCATCAAATGTTGATATTGATGTTCTGGGTAGCAGTAACGAAACTAACGTTAGTGTTGACGGTGCATCCAGTACAACTGTTGATATTGACATTACGGGTGATACAAACTGGGCAACAGTTTGTGGATCTAACGACAGTGCATCAGGGGTTGCAATGACTTGTACAGGCGGTATTACTGACAGTACAACTTCAAATACTATTTCGATAACAGGTGATACCAACGCTGTTAACATTGAAGCAACAGGTGCAAGTCAAACTAACACAGTAACTATTGGAGCAGATTCGTTAGACCTAAGCGATGCTAATACTGTTGACATCTTAAATGATGTTACAGGTTCAAATGTTATTCTTAACATCGACGGGCAAGACAACGATGTTGACATCACAGTTCAGTAGGACTCTATTTGCTGTAACATTTCTTATATCCTCTACAGTATTTGCAAAAGGTATAGGGAATGTTACAGAACAAACTGGGCCTGCGGAGATAAGCAGAGCAAAATCAAAACTACCTAGCGAAAAAGGTGCTGACATCTTTATGCAAGATGTTATACAGACAGCAAAGTCAAAAGTAGGCATAACTTTTGCAGATAACACCAAAATCCGCATTATCGAACAAAGTAAATTAATAGTAGATGAATTTATCTACGATCCAGGGAGTGAAACGCCAGGTAAACTAGGCATGAAAGTAGTGTTAGGCACAGTACGCTACGCATCTGGTAAAATAGCAAAAGACAATGCTGAGAATGTTAACATTCAAACACCAACTGCTACTATTGCTGTTCGAGGAACAGACTTCACAATGACTGTAGACGAGATAGGACGTAGTCTTGTTATTCTACTACCTAGTTGCCCAACTGACAATGAAGTAGACTGTTATGTGGGGGAGATTGAAGTTCTAACAGACGTGGGTGCTGTTATTATGAATCAGGCATTTCAGGCTACATTGGTAACTAGCAGTGATTCAATGCCTACTGAACCAACAATTGTTAACATTACAGAAGCATTGATTGACAATTTTCTTATTATTAGTCCACCAGAAGAAGTTAGGATAGCTCAAGAAGAGCAAGAGCGCAGTAAAGATCCACTAGACAAAGACTTATTAAAATTTGATGATTTAGACACTAACCAGTTAGACGAAGAAGATGAACTAGCAAATAATTACGAACTTGACATAAATTACTTAGATTTTGATTTCTTAGGCAATATGCTGGACTTGACCACAGTGGACTTAAACAGAGACCAATTGGAAACAAACGAGACGCTACCAACAATACAACAGTACAGTTGGATATTATGGTATGCAAACGAAGAAGAGATTTTTATGAGAAGTGAGAGACCACCTCATGTTGCTGAGATAAGTCTGGAACGAGTTATGGAAGGCAACGTAAATATTACACAGGATGACGTCCCAGCTCAAATACAAGTTCAAGGTGGTTCAGGAACAGAAATAACTATTATACAGAGTCAATAATGTTTAAAAGACTTGTCTTAATACTCTTTAGTTGGTTAATATTTGTTGCTACTCCTACATGGGCAGATTTAGATTATACCTCATATTACATAACCTCATATGCACCCAGTCTTGAATTTCCATACTACGATAACGTAGCAGGCTATAATAGTGATGGATCGAACTCAAGTCCATCTTATCTAAGCAGTGTACTCAGCACAGGAACGATGTCAGGCATAAGTGGGTATAATTGGGGTAGTGTATTAGACAGTGGTCGTTCAGATTATGTAGCATTAGAAATAACAGGATACATCACATGGCCAGGCACAGCAGGTGTATCAACAACTGTGTACTTTGGTGTAAGAGCAGATGATGGCGTGTTTATGAACATAGATGGCACTAACGTAATCCAGGACTGGCAACAACAAGGTGGTGCCACTTGGAATGCTCAAGGTTCTATTACACTTACGGGCGGGCAAGAATATCCAATTACAGTTTGGTGGTACGAGTGGGGAGGCGGTGCAGAACTTGATATCAATTACAGTTTAACTGATTATCAGTATTCTAATCAAGCAAACATACCCACAAGTTGGCTCAGTACAACTTCTACATCGAGTAGTTCTTCAGCAACGCCATCATATTCTTCTGGGCCAACTTCTGCACAACAAACTAGAATAAACTCTAATAGATCAGCTATAAGTTCAGGCTCTAGTAACGATATAGATATTAATATAACAGGTGATAGCAATGATATTTTTATTTCGCAGGCAGGTGAACCAAGTCTTTTGTTGCTAAATGTTACAGGAAACCTTAACGACATCGACATAGATCAAGATGCTAGTACGTCAGCAACCAGCTATGGGCATTATACAGAAGCTGAAATTTTAGGCGACAGTAATATACTAGACTTAACTCAAACAGGCAGTGGGAACCATACAGCATTTATTGATGTTAACGGAGATAGTAACTCAGCAACACTGATTCAGAAAGATGGGGGCAACCATTATCTACAATTGGATTTAATTGGTGACAACAATACTGCTACAATAACACAGCAAGGTGCTGGTGACCATGCGGCTACTGTTGAACTAACAGAGAGCGGTGGTAGTTGGACATTTAGTCTAGATCAGAACGGCACCAACGATAAAACATATAGTTTACCACATAGTATGAGTGATGAATCAACAACAAGCGGAACATGCTATACCAGTGCAGGATGCTCATTGACTGTAACACAAGGCGACTAAACGTCTTGACTACACGGATCTAGTGTGTTATAGTAATGCATGTCTAAAAGTTTTACAAACATTGGAGCAATAAATAGTTGCAACCGGCCTTTTCTGGCATTCAACCCGGTATACAAATTCTGCAAGTCTATGTTATAATTACTTTTAATATAGGACATAATAATGAACGAACCAAGACAATACAAGTACGTGAGCACAAAAGAATACGTTGATCAGTTTCCGTGTGCATATAGACAATGGAGAGCTGACAGTCACTGCAACGTAATACACGGTTATGCGTTTACAATGCGTTTCTTTTTTGGAACAGACGACCTAGATGTTAGAAACTGGGTTGCCGATTACGGCGGATTAACGGAACTAAAGCAAATATTACAGGATCAGTTTGACCATACGCTACTGGTTGCTGAAGACGACCCAGAAATAGAAATGTACAAGCAACTGCAAGCAAAGAAGTTGGCTAAACTAACTATCTTACCAAAACTTGGTTGCGAAGGCCTTGCAGACCAACTGTACAAATATGTAAATGGTGTGTATATCCCAGACATGTGGGGGCAAAGCGAAGCAGATAGACTTTGGTGTTACAGAGTAGAAGTACGTGAAACACAAAGCAACATGGCTTGGCGTGAGGGACACAGAGAATGGAACGAGGACTTGTATGAGTAATGCAATCACCTTGTCAGAAAATTTGTGTTATGGAAAATGGCTATTGTTTGGGCTGTAATCGTACACAAGAAGAAATAGCCAACTGGATTAGCTATACAGATGCACAACGTGACAGCATAGTACAACAACTAGAAGACAGAGAAGTATGAATCATTTTATTAGTGGATATGGATTCGATGAAATTGGACGACAGACAGTTTCATGTATAAGGAGGTGACACCATATTGATTCCGGATGGTGCGTTTCATCGAGTCCATAACACTAGTGACGATGGTGTTCTTTGAAAATATCTGAACACAAAATATTTAATTTTGTTACCCCAACCAGTGCAATAAATGTTGCTAGTGACTGGTTAGGCCACGATCACGTAAACTGGCAGTTTACTGATGATTACACAGAAGCACTAGCACAACCGTGTAAGATTGCTATGATGCCTGCATTGTTTAATTGTCCAGGCAGTTATACGTATAGAGAGAAGTTTAAAAAATACGACTTTAGCAAGTTTGATCTGGTGGTGTTAAGTGATATAGAATGTCATAGCCAAGACTATATTATAGAAGAATGCATTCAACCTGCTGGAATTAAAAACTATCTGGTTGCGGCTGGTGGGGTTACAACTGAACTAACAGACCCCGACTTTATATACAGACCTTGGTGGATGTTTCACCATCGTAACCTAAACTCTATTCAAGTGAGTAGTTATAATAAGCGTGAGTTTCTGTTTGATGCGTTATTGGGATCCCGTAAATTGCATCGTAGTTATGTAATGGCACGTTTACAACAGCGTCCAGATTTACTCTCAAACTCTATTGTAAACTATAGAGACACGTTTATTAATCATTGGGGAGACAACCCTAAGTACTTGTACGATCATGTACGAAAAACACTAGATGGCAAAGAGTTGCTGTGGCCTTACGTAAGCAAAAACTTTACAGAAGAACAACCACAAGATTTAGAACCACATCAAATAAGTGAAGTCACACCCTGGGACATATACGAAAAGACACACTACAGTATATGTTGTGAAAGTTTTGGCAACAACCCAGATGACACAAATCCTGGACCTTTCTTCCTGACAGAGAAGACTGCTAAGATGTTTATGGCGCAACGTATGTTTATAATGTTTGCACCACAGCATACGTTACGATTCATAAAAAGTCTAGGATTTGAAACTTTTGACTCGGTTATAGATGAAAGTTATGACGACATAGCAGATCCTAGAAAAAGATTTGATAGAGCATTTGACCAAGTTGAATATCTAGCTAAACAAGATCCTGCAGGAGTCTACGAAAAAGTTATGTTTATAACACAATATAACTTTTTTATGTTTATGGACCTTATTAAAAAGACCAAAGAAGCCATGCTTAACAAGTTGCTACAAAAAATAGATAACATAGAGTAAATACGTTATGTTCAAAAAAATATTGCTGAGTCCCTGGACAGCAATAATCACATTATTAATATGCGCATATATTAAAATGTCGGATCCAGGATTTGTGGAAAGTGTTAGGCTACGTTACTTCGATACTCTAATTACAAGCCAAGAACCAGTACAAAATAACATACACACTGTTAATATAGACGACCTTGCACTAACCGAAATAGGCGCATGGCCCGTGCCCAGAGACTATTATGCAGACTTAATTGTAGACCTATATAACAGGAATGCAGGGCTGGTTGTGTTAAATGTTCTCATGCCAGAAGCATCAGATCAGGACCTAGCACTAGCAGAGGCAATGGAGTCTTATCCTGTCATACTAACAAGTGTACCTAGCCAATGGAGCAAAAACACACCTAAGAAACCAGGTGCAGTGATTTTAAATCCAGAGTACATGAACACAATTATCAACTATCCTGGCATAATAGCAAACACTGAAGAGCTAGAACAACGTGCATACGGTGTTGGTATTGCTAACACATTACCAGAGATAGATGGTGTTACTAGACGCATTCCATTAGTTGCCGCAGTGGGCGAAAACTTATACCCAGGCGTACCGTTAGAGATATTAAGATCAGCCGCAGGAGACACAACCTTTCAGATCAAACTGTTTGAATACGGTGTTGAGAAAATGCGTATACCAGCCTTTGGTACTATAACTACTGATGCACTGGGACGTATCTGGATAGACTGGAGCCAACAAAGTTATAAACATAGTCTAACTAATCTGCCAGAAGATTTTGGTGGAGGCGTAGTTATTATTGGCCCAACAGCGGCAGGTACTAACCAGCCTGTAGCAACAGCATTAGGTGGCAGTTGGCCACATGAAGTACAAGCCGCAGTAGTAGGTACAATGTTCAATGGTGTAAACATTGTACGTGCTGATTGGGCAGACGGTGCAGAACTACTGGCAATTGTAGTATTAGGCTTGCTTGCTATTTTTATATCAAGTTGGACATATGGCTTTGTGCCTGTAATAGCGGTTGTTGTAGGCATTTATTATGCGGCTCAATACTATTACACAGAACAACGACTATTGTTTGACATAACAGCAATTATATTTGCCTTGGTGTTAACTTATGTGCATGCATATACAGTTAAGTTCTTAAGCGAATTTTATCAGAAGCAACAGATTAAGAAACAGTTTGGAACTTACATCAGTAAAGAGCTGGTAGCAGAATTACAGAAGCATCCTGAGAAGATGCAGTTAGGTGGTGTTACCAGAGTCATGACATTCTTGTTTTGTGATATCAGAGGATTTACCCCTATTAGTGAACAGTATAAAACAGATCCACAAGGTCTAACACGACTTATTAATAAGTTCTTAACTCCCATGACTAACATAATTATGGAGCATAGGGGAACCATAGATAAGTATATGGGAGACTGTATTATGGCGTTCTGGAATGCGCCACTGGAGATAGAAGGTCATGAACAAAAAGCAGTACTGGCGGCGCAAGACATGGTTGATGGAGTTAGGCGACTTAATGAAGAACTATCCAAAGATAATCTACTACCTATTAATATTGGTATTGGTATTAACACTGGTGCCTGCGTCGTGGGTAATATGGGTTCTGATCAAAGGTTTGATTACAGTGTACTCGGTGATGCTGTCAATCTTGGAAGCAGGCTTGAAGGCCAATCCAAATCGTACGGAGTCATCACAATCATTGGTGAAGAAACAGCAAAGTCGGTAACCGACACACAATTAATCGAACTAGACTTAATTGCTGTTAAAGGCAAAGAAGATCCAGTAACAATATACACTCCTGTAACTTCATCATTTGATGTCGAGATAAAGAAACATCAGGAGTATCTCGACGCATATAGAAACAGAGACTGGAACGAAGCTAAGAGGATTGCTGGCGGTAATAAGTTGGCCTTTTCAGGAGAACTTGAACAGTATTATGTGTTAATGAGCGAGCGTATTACGGAACTTGAAAAGTCTGACATTAACGACTTAGAGATCTGGGACGGAATTTTTAGAGCGCAAACTAAGTAGTACTACTTAAACTCTATACTTTCTAATTCTAGCGGTACTGGGTACGATAGAAACTTGTTTAACAAGTCTAAATTTAACACTTGTCCTATAATCGGATAACCAGTATACAGTTCTATCTTATCTAACCCATGTTGCTCTACAAACTCAGGAGCATGTTTAGTAAAATCAGATGTCAGTTTGTCTATATCGGCAAACTCTTCATAATTAATAGTAGCAATGTTTATACCTGGTTTAACAAACGTATGAAACTTACAGGTTTGACTGATGTTTTTGTAATCGTTTTCTAGGTAAATTTGCAAAGGCCCGTGACCCACAAACGGATTCTGCAACTTTAAATCTCCCACAGACATGCTAGTACTAAATTCTATATCGACACTGTCGAACCCGCTATCGTTGTACCACTCTATTTGTAGCCAACCCAACCTACTAGGTGCTGTGTCGTCTTGTAGTAAATGTAACCCGTAATGCAAGTCGTGTACAGTGTTATCTAGGTGTTCTGGTACACTATCAAAATCTTTGCCAACAAGACGTTCTATGTCCTTGTGCATTCGAGCAGTGTTCTCTAATGATAAGTTACTGGCATCCCATGACCAATTAAAATGTTTGTTAACCTGTTCTGCCAGTTCGCTGAGATATGCAGGTGTAAATTTTAGCCTATCTCGGTAAATGGGGAACTGTTGTTGATAGTTTGTCTGCACTAAATCGTAGTATTTTGTACCAAGTTCGGTATTAAAAATGTTACAATGTAAGGCAGGAAAGTTTTTATACTTTATGCTTAATTCCATAAAAAACGACCGTAGTTTTCTCCTACAAATCCAAAGTAATTAGTTTTATATTTGTTTTGTTCTTTCATGTGTAAGTGATGCCATTCGTCTTTGCGTTTAAGTAGTTGTTTCGCACCATCTTCCCAGTCTGTATTCAGTATTACTGGTTCGTATTGTTGTCGATATTGTTCTATCTCATCGTAGTTATCACTGTCATACTCCCAGTGTAATATTTCAAACATGTCACCTTGTCTACTTATGTACTCCAAACTAATATCTAGTCCCCATCTAGGACGTTGTTGTAGCACACGATGTATTCTACCGTCTTGTTCTGCTAAACGCCATAATTGTTTTCTGGCTTCTCCCTGATACCCTCTCCTATATAGTACGTTGCTGTGATTTAACACAACTCCAAACTTAGTTTCTGCCTGGATAAACCAGTCCGCTTTTTCGCTGGGATAACGTTCGCTGTAGATATCACCTGTATTTGCTTTAACAAGTGCTATCTCTAATTCGACAAGATCAAAACTGTTTGGATCCATTAGGTCCGTGGGATTGTCAGAAAGCATTGATGCATCACAGGGTTTTGTGTAATATCCCACGGGGTCGAGTGGTTTACTGTAAACCAGTTCTAATGTTGTCACTTCTGCGTACTGCCGTCTTTCTCTATTTCTCTTATCCTGTCTTCATTTTTACGTCTCTGTTCTTCTTCACGCATCTGTAATACAACATTTAGTTTTTGATTGAGCCTAATTAAGTCATTGTCAAGCATACGAATTCTATCAATCAACGCAATCAGCGTCGTTTGTGCTTCGCTTAGTACAGGCTTAACTTGTTCGGTCGCCCACTTCCAGACGTAAACTACAAAATATCCAAGACCAACTGCCGCAACTACGGGAAATCCGTATTGCTTTATAAGTTCTACTATATCCATTAATCTCTCCTGGCATCATTTTTCCCATCAGCTCGTGCAATGCGATCTAAGTCAGGTTTGACATGTAGAGCGTTTGACATAAGAGTATCAATTCTTATGACGTCGTGATTCATTGTACGCACACGGTTATCTAAGGCGTTAATAATACCAGTTAATCCTCGCACACTGCCCATAACTCCCTCAAGTATGAAACGTAGGCTTAGAAAAACAAAATATCCACCAGCGATAGCCGCCGCTATTGGAAAACCAAGCTCCCCAATTACTTCGAATATTTCCATTTGTAATTCCCTCACAAGTATTTAGCTGTCAGCTAAATAAAATATAGCAACTTTCAAATACAACAAATGTTAAACAAAGTACTGTTCCTAGGAACAAACGACACCAGTACAGATCAATTAGTAACAGACATAGCCAAAAACAACAACACAACTAATTATGGGTTGGTGTCTGACAGCAAATTTGTACCAGACAATTCGGGATACTATCATACCACTATAGTAGATATCTGGGCGGGTGGTATTGTTGAGGTTGCTAAGAACTTTGATAGGATTGTGTTGCTAGACCAACCTGTTGCAGTATGGAGCCATTGGAAAGCTCTACTAAGCACATATAAAATCATGGTAGAGTTAGAGAAGTTAGCGCATACCACAGAATTTAGAGATAACGAAAATATAAAAAGCATACAGTTTATGTGGGACCTGTTACAGGATAACAAGGCATTTTGTACCTATCCCTGGATGCACCTATTAGAAGAATACGGTGATGTGTTAATATGCAGTAAAAGTAAAATACCAATTAAGAAACTTGAAGACCTTGGTGATTGGCGCACTGATCCTGAGTTTGTGGAGATCAGGAACAAACTGAAAAGTGGCGAAAGAATACATAACTGTAACTTGTGTTATAAGGAAGAAGAGCTAGGCTTTGTTAGTACTAGAGTTCATGAAAGCATGGACTGGGCAGTAAAAATGAATATACAAAGTATGGAAGATTTGGAAGTAGCCCTGCCTACATATTACGAAGTTAGACCTAGTAACAAGTGTAACTTGCAATGTAGGATGTGCTGTCCTGAAAACAGTCACTTGATTGAGAAAGAATTTAAAGAAATAAAGTTTGAATATCCCAGTTATAAAAAACAATGGGGCAACTACGAACATATTGATGTAGAGAACTTGTTGCCAGGTACTAGGATATACAGCACAGGCGGTGAGCCAACTATCATACCAGAGTTCTATAACTTCTTAGACAAATGTATTACACTAGGAAGAACAGACTTAGATATCACACTAAACACAAATGGACAAAAAGTAAATGACAAGTTAATTAATCTTATGCACAAGTTTGATGAGGTAAATTTTAGTTTTAGTATTGATGGGTATGGTAAAGTAAACGATTACATACGTTGGAACAGTGTTTGGGACAAAACCGTTGCCAATGCTAAACGACTTGGAGCAGAAGGTTTCTATGTAAGTTTAGAATGTATACCTAGTCCTTGGAACATTACTAACTTACATTTACTTTATGAGTTTTATGACAGAGAGTTTCCAGGCAGTACAGTTTTCCTACAGCAGGTATACTGGCCAGACAAAACCGTTAATGTGTTTAATCATCCATTTCCAGAGTTGGTAGTAGACAGTTTAACACGAGTAACAAAAACAAATGCATATTACACAGACGCAAGAGACAACAAAAGTATAATAGACTCGTTGCTAGAGTATTATAGTAACGATCCCAAGACAGACTTGCACTGGCTAGGTAAATTTTATGAGTTTAACGACTTGCTAGATAAGTCAAGAAATGTTAAACTAGTTGATTATGTTCCTGAATTAGAAGAGGGCAGAAAATTATTATGAAGAAGATAGGGTTTATTGGATTAGGTAAATTAGGATTACCATGTGCAGAGGCCTTTGCTACGAAGTATGAAACTTCAGGCTATGATGTTGCATCTGTAACAAGTGATACTGTAACAGTGAAGGACAACATTAAGGATGTAGTAGAATCTAGCGATATAGTTTTTATTGCTGTCCCTACTCCACATGACCCTAAGTATGATGGCAGTCAACCTATTAGCCATTTAGAAAACAAAGATTTTGATTATAGTATTGTTATTGACGTATGTAAAGAAGTTAATGAACACGCTACCAAACAGCAATTGGTTGTGTTAATTAGCACAGTTTTACCCGGTACAACACGTAAAAACTTTATAAATCTGCTCTCGAACACACGCTTTATATACAACCCCTACCTTATTGCTATGGGATCAGTATCATGGGACATGGTTAACCCTGAAATGGTTATTATTGGCACAGAAGACGGGTCAGAAACTACAGACGCAAAAGAACTTATAGATGTTTATAAAGAAATAATGGAAAATGATCCACGTTACGTGGTAGGCACATGGGACGAAGCAGAAGCAATTAAAATATTTTACAATACGTTTATTAGTGTTAAGATTGGACTAGTAAACATGATACAGGATGTAGCAGAAAAGTCTGGCAACATCAATGTTGACGTTGTTACTAATGCACTAAAGCATTCTACAATGCGTATAACAGGACACAAGTATCTTACAGCAGGTATGGGAGACGCCGGACCTTGTCATCCACGTGATAACATTGCACTACGTTATATGGCACAAGAACTTGGCTTAAACTATGATTTGTTTAATGCTATCATGGATGCAAGGGAAATACAAGCACGGAATATATCAACAAGACTATGTAGACTTGCAGGAGAATATAATTTACCTATCTATATACATGGTAAGGCTTACAAGCCCAACGTACCTTACGTAGACGGTAGTTACAGTCTACTAATTGGGCATTATATTGAAAATGAGTACAACAATAAGGTAACTTACATAGATCCTCTTACCGAAGGCGATAACCCAACCAGTGTGCATGGAGTTGTCCTACTAGCACATAATCAAATAGTAACATATGGTTATGCAGGAGTTATAGAGGAACAAAAATTATATTGTGAGATAGAAGATGGCAGTATCGTAGTTGATCCTTGGCGTTCATACACAACAGACAATCCTAAAATTATGGTAGTACACTATGGCAACAGCAGAGGCAGGTAGTTCCAACATATTTTTTGTTACCCGGTTTGATAGAACGTGGTCCACAGAGCATACCATTCTTAACTATGAGAATGAATGTTTTAATGACAAATTAACAGTACAACGCTGGCAAGATCAAGGGCATATTTATAGATACTATACAGGTGACATGCACGACTCACGGAAGCCACAGCCCACGTTCGTTGAAGGACTATGCGAACAATTAGGCTGGGCGCACTGCCTAAGTAGTTTTTACTGTATGCCTCCAGGGCGTATCTTGCCAGAGCACAGAGACACCTATAAGAAGTACAGAGAACTTTTTAATGTAGATAATCCTTACAGCATATGGCGAGCAGTTATATTCTTAGAGGATTGGCAGTCAGGACACTACTTGGAAGTAGCAGATTGTCCTATTACCGGTTGGCGAGCAGGTGATTGTATTACGTGGCAGTACGATACTTCACATATAGCCGCAAATCTAGGCAGACAAAACAGATATACATTACAATTAACAGGAATCACGAATGATAGTAAACTCACACAACGAATGGGACCAGCTGAAATCGGTCATAGTTGGAACAGCGGAAAATTTACACTACCCCAACAATGACAAAGTATTCTCATTATGTGATACAATAAGCACCTGGGATAAATCTAAACAATGGCGTGGTTATATACCAGAACATGTCAGAGCTGAAACAGAAGAGGATCTGCAAGGACTAGTTGATGAGTTAGAGAAACTGGGTGTAACTGTATACAGACCCAAAGCACTAGAGTTCAGTAAGATAACTGTGGGCCATGACTGGGTTGCTGATGGGTTTAATGCGTACAACCCCAGAGACAGTCTATTAGTTGTAGGAGATACTGTTATAGAGTGTCCTATGGCGATGAGAAGTAGACAACAAGAAGTATTGTGTTATGATCACATAAGACGAGAAGCGATTAAGGATGGATGTCGTTGGATATCTGCACCTAAACCTAGATTGTTAGACAGTGAAATATTTGTAAAAAATAAAACACTACACATACCACAAGACGAACCTATATTCGATGCCGCAAATATTTTACGTTTAGGCAAAGACTTACTTTACCTTGTCAGCAACACAGGCAATAAACTTGGTGGGCAATGGTTGCAAAACATTTTAGGTAAAGATTATAGGGTACAATTTTGCCATAACCTCTATGCTTTTGCGCACATTGATAGTACAATAACAGCACTTAACGAAGAGCAGTTTGTCGTAAATGCTTCTAGAGTAAATGATGCTAACCTACCGCCTGTCTTACAAGACAAAGATATCATTTACGTAACAGAAGATATGATTGAACCTCAGACTTTCTGGCACTACCCCTACGCAAGTGCCTGGATTGCGATGAACATGCTCTCCGTTAACCCCTCTACTGTAATTATAGAAAAAACACAAACAAAATTAATGAAACTACTTAACAAACGAGGTATCGATACGGTGCCCGTGAGCTTTAGACACGCACGCACATTAGGCGGAGGGTTGCACTGTGCTACACTAGATTTATACAGGAGGTAAATATATTATGAACGATTTTACGAAATATAACGCTCTCCTGCTTAAAGCATATCAAAAATATGCAAATACAAGAGACCTTGTTTCAAAAAAACAAGACATAATTAGATCTCTGGTTACAGCACCAGAGCCTACAATTTTATTTGCTGGATTTAATCCTCTGTGTTTATTAGTAGACAACTTTGGTATTATGGAAGCAGATGAAAGTGTATTAAAGTTTTTAACAGAGCAAGATAAGACATATACAGAAGTTGATCCCACTAATACTACCCTCTGGGATTATGTTATTGCAACTGACGAATATTATACATTTGCAAAAGATGAACAGGACCAACAACAAAAAATAAATATATTAAGCGCAATAACAAAGCGTAGTCTAATAACTACTTTGCGTGATTATAAAAACATGAATCACAGAGATAAAGAATTTTCAATGCCTATTTCTGTTGTCAATGATACAGATAGAACTATATACTTAGAGTATCATATACATTGTGGAACCAAGCACTGGGACAGTCTAGTATATGAATTAGATGGTGAAGACAATCAAACACATGGGCCGTACAAGCGTATGCCTATGTATTTTAAACAGTTAGCAAAGTTTAGCATCGACGGAGGTGCTACGTCCTTTCAGGTACAGAAGAACATGATGTGGAAAGGTCTTATTCGACGAAACTTTGAACATGTAATATCAATAAACTATGATAAATGAAAATGAAATAAATCAACTATTAGCCAATGAAATAACCAAAGCAGTAAAACAAAAGATACTTCATAATGAAAATGAAATAGATCTTCTATTGGCCAATGAAGTAGCCAACGTAGTAAAACAAAAGATGCTTCTATTGGCCAATGAAGTACCCAAAGCAGTAAAACAAAAGTTACTTCAAAATGAAAATGAAATAAACCAACAGTTAGCCAATGAAATAACCAAAGCAGTAAAACAAAAGATGCTTCACGTTGACATACCACACCTGGTGTCAGAAGCAACAACACGTGAACTGGCCGACAAAATCACACATATAAAATTTCCAGAAGGCAGTATTCCTTTTGACAGCATTAGGAACAACACTGTAACGATATCTGGGAACCAAGTTAATGGTGGTATACACAAAAAATTTAAGTCTAGAGGCATAGAGGATCATGCTATAAATTGTGAACTTAGTGTCTTAGATGATAACGTAGTAGTAGAGAACACATTAGTTGCACGAAATGCCAACATAAAAGAAAATTTAATAGTGGATGGTAACTTAATTGTTCACGGAACTATTCCAGCAGACTGTAATTTCTTTATTGACATCGTGGAAGGTGTTATTTGTAGATTAGGTGAAGAATTTGACAAAGTGTTTAAACAGAGTATAGTTGATGGTGTCTTGTTTACACTTAAGAACCAAGGTATAGACGTTAGCAAAATAAGTCTGAATGGTAACGTGTTTACAGACGGGACCAGCATTGCTGGTACAGTAACGACTAGCAACTTACAGAAAGTTGGACAACTTAAAGAACTACAAGTAAAAGGTGAATCACTCTTAGCAGACACATTGTATGTTACCAAAGGTCGCATCGGAATAAACACAGTCGAACCTAGCGCATCACTGTCAGTCTGGGACGAAGAAACTGAGGTAGTAATAAAGAAGCATTCTAGACATAAAGCGTATATCGGTAGCTCAAGAGATACCACCGTGGTCTTGGGTGCTAACCGTAACGATAACATAGTACTAAACCAAGACGGCTCTGCGTCAATAGATAATTTAAAAATAGGCGGTAATAAATTCACAAGCAATCCTATACTGCCCAATGTTGAATCAGTTAAAGGGCATATTGTGTTTAACAGTCATCCAGACATAGGGAGACCAGTGGGCTGGGTTTGTTTGGGAGGAGATCGTTGGTCATCTTTCGGTAATTGTGAATGAACTTAACCTTTATTATAGGTAACGGTCAAAGTCGAAGTAACATCAGTATAGATAGACTCAGAGACTTTGGTCCAGTCTGGGGGTGTAATAGGATATACAAGGACTGGCATGTAGATAACCTTGTTGCTATTGATCAAGCCCAAGTAGAACTTATTCTCAGAGACGAGTACCATACTAAAGCAAACGTCTATACTAGAAAAAGATGGTCACCGTTGTACAATGGGGTGCCTGGGGTAAATTACATTCCTGAATTTAAAGAAGAAGGAACAAACAAGTGGCAGAAGCAGTGGCATTGGAACTCAGGACCACTTGCCATGTTCGTAGCATGTGAGCAAGGCGCAGAAATACTGTGTATGTTTGGATTTGATTTTTACGGTGTTGCTGGCAAGTCCAACAACGTTTACAAGGGATCACCAGGCTATGACAAAGCAGATCACAGAGCAGTTGATCCAGGCTTTTGGATACAGCAATTTGTTCAATTAGCTCAATGGTACCCTGATACGCAATTTGTGCAGGTACAGCCCGCTGGATGGCAAGTACCAGCTGCCTGGCACGGTGTAAGCAATCTGTCGATAGATACCCCTGAAACTTTTTTTGATACCTTAGTAGCAACTGATGCCTGATAAAGATATATTCTGCAATGTACCTTGGTACCAGGGGCATGTGTTCTGGGACGGTACCTATGGACACTGTTGTTTTTCCAACAAAGATACCACACACGGATATAATGTAAAAACTCATACAGTAAAACAATGGATAGAGTCCGACAGCATGGTGGACTTTAAGAAAGAACTACTGGGTAGTAAAAAAAGCAATAGGTGTCATGGCTGTTATCTAGAGGAAGATCAAGGACATACAAGTAAACGTCAGAACGAAAACTTAAAAAGTGCTATATGGTCAACTAAGTTTGATCAGAGTTTTAACGAGGCTCATACTAGAGACAAGTTCTTAAACCTAGACCACAGTATGTACAGAGAGTGGCATATAGACTTAGGCAATGAGTGTAACTTAGCCTGTAAGATGTGCAACTCTGATGCTAGTAGCAAAATAGAGACACTGTACAGACGTTGGGGAATGCCTGTAGAGTACACAAGCAAGAAGCTCTGGATTAACGATCCTAGAGCAGACCAATTTATAGAACAAATATGCACTACCACTAAACTAAAGCGTATACACATAATGGGAGGAGAACCTCTTATACAACCAAAGTTTAAACATTTACTAAAGACACTTAGTGAACGCAGACCAGACATCAGTTTTAGTTTTGTAAGTAATGCAACTAAATTTGACAGCAGTATACTAGAATATTTACAAAAATTTAGTAGTGTAGATGTCGAACTTAGTATAGAAACAACTGATCCAGTAAACGATTATATCAGACAAGGCAGTCGAACACAGGATGTAATTAAAGTAATAGAGCAGTGGGTAGAGCATAGATCAGAAAACTTTAATATAATTTTGCGTCCTACTCCAAGTATCTTAAGTGTTAGTAGGTATAAGAGCCTGTTAGATTTTGCATATAAACATAGACTTATTGTTATGAGTGTTATACTCAGTGATCCAGGCTATTTACGAATAAGCCTACTTCCTAAACAGTACAGACTATCTATTATAAAAGAGTTACGACAATGGAGCGACAATATAACTGTAGACATCAACGAACAAGTTGGTAACAGAGATGCTACTAGGTGGCAAGCACAACTAAAACAGGAGTGCGAGGGTATAATTAACTGTTTAGAACAGGAGCACAAACCAGGCAACGAAAAAGAATTAATAACATGGTTGCAACGTTGGGACAATGAGTATAAACTTAATGTGTTAGACTACTTGCCGGAGTTCGCAGATTTCTTTCGAGAACATGGATACAAAATACCAAACTGAAATACAAGTGACACTTGAACCTCACTATAAAACTGTGATTCCATATGTGTTTGTTAAGTTAGATGGGGAAGAACGTAGTATGGTATTAAAAGATATAGAAACTGTGACGTTCGACACACTGTTGGACATTGGTCCACATCAACTAAGCGTATGGTTTGAGAATAAAGAAAACTCAGACAGCACCACAGCAGTAGAGATAAAAGACATTACAATTCAAGGACTTACTCTAAATAGAGTAAAGTGGGCAGGTAATTATACTCCTCAATATCCTGAACCATGGGCAACAGAACAACATCAACAAGGCAATCCACTGCCTAAAGTTATACCAGGTGGACACTTCTTAGGCTGGTTAGGTACATACACACTAGACTTTGAAGTACCCACATTCACTTGGCTACACAAACTAGAAAACTTAGGTTGGCTATACACTGATTGACATAAGCAGTGAGGTGAGCACATAATAACCGTATGTTTACACAAAATCTAAAACGTATTGGGTTTGCTTGCAAGTACTTGCATCCGGACCAAACACAACCCAAAAAGTTACTGGAGGAAATCCAGCGTCCGTTGAATACCAAATCAACAACAGTTGCATGGCTTAATAGGCAAACAAAGGAAGTTGCAGAACAACGACTGTGGGATATTATGGTACACAATATACAGTCGTACTATAACCTAATAGAATACGTAGGAGGATTACCCGATGCATTACGAATGGTCAGACTTGGCAGTGATTGCCTTCCAGTATATACTCATGATCAATGGTCTTATTACTGGCGGTTACCTGACGTACGTCAGTACTGTGGAACTTATTTGGCAAAAGTCGGTGACTTGGCTCGTCTTTTGGATGTTAGGCTTAGTATGCACCCTGGCCAGTTTACTGTACTTGCTAGCGATAACCCGGATATTGTTGATCGCAGTATAGAAGAATTTGAATATCACGCTGACATGATACGGTGGATGGGGTACGGTAAACAGTTTCAAGACTTTAAATGTAATGTACACATTGCAGGCCGCAACGGTCCAGCTGGCATCAAAGCATCCCTCAAGCGACTCTCGCAAGAAGCTCGAAACGTAATTACAATCGAAAACGACGAAAACAAATGGGGAATCGCAGACAGCCTCGAACTTGCAGACGACCTCGCTTTGGTGCTAGATGTACACCATCACCTGTGCCGTGAAAACGAATACATTTTACCAAACGACGATAGATTTAAACGCATAGTAGATTCTTGGAGAGGGGTACGCCCTGCAATACATTATTCGTATAGTAGAGATACTGCACTATCCGACGGATTTGCACACGACACTGTGCCTGACTTTTCAGCGTTACTAGAAGCTGGCCACAAGAAAAGCAAACTACGAGCACATAGTGATTGGTATCCTAATGCAAAGGTAAATGATTATGCACTTGGCTTCCTAGAACATGCAGATATTATGGCGGAGGTAAAATATAAAAACCTTGCATCTATTGATTTATACAACTATGCTGTTAAGACTGGAGTCTTTTCTTTGCCCAGTACACCAGCGACGCTTGACGTCTTTTCTCAAGAGTCGCAGGAGACTGCTTCCGCCCTTTGTTAGCGTTACCGTAGTACGAACTTGCTTCTTTTGACAAGAACATATGTTATGTGCTATAACTATGTATAATATTTATTTATTGCGGTACAGAATAATGCTGTACTACAGGGTTCTTTTATTACAATAACTATAAGGAGGATACAAACAAAAGGAAGTTGCAGAACAAGGCACAAACAAATAAGGAGAAAACAACATGAACAAAGATATGAACTTTGAAAACATGAACATCGAAGAAACAAAGAAAGAAGCAGATCAAGGTCATGCCACGGCTAAACAATCTTTAAAAGGAATGCCCGGTGAATTTATATGAGATACACAAAACAATGAGGAAAAAATGAATATGTTTAAATATCCAGTCACTTTAACGAAAGATGGCGACA